>FTKD01000069.1_pt2 | contig 277592 bp, 242 predicted proteins | sample 1658191 | NCBI WGS metagenome assembly FTKD01 (sample SAMEA3914808, study PRJEB12502) | metagenome | biome: forest; material: soil | place: Canada | collected 2011-08-03 | depth 0.3 m
AGGCCGCGTCGATGCCCGCGGCCGGCCTCGTCGCCAGGAGCCGGGCCTGACGCGAACCAGCGGGCCGTTCGTCGGCGTATTTGTCGTGGATGACGGTGCGCGGCGCCAGTCGTATCGCGCTGATCGAATGCCTCATCGCGACACCGAACGTGAGCGGGTGCCCCACTCGTCATTCACGGCAAGCAGCGCCGGCACCCCGATGTGACGTTCGCGTCAGGCACGCGGGCGCGTGTGGACGCCGGCCGCGGGCATCGACGCGGCCTCGATGGCCCGTCGATGCCAAAACCCAAATAAAAATTTGGGGAGTGGAATTTGTCCCAACCACCGTGCCATGGCCAGCGAGCGGTGGCTGCGTCCCGCCGGGGCTGGCGTTGAGTGGCGGTGAGCACCGCAGGGGTGGGGGCGGCGCGCGCAGCGCGCTTCGTCGACTGACTCGCGCCAGCTGTCTGAACGGAGCGCGTAGCGCGAAGTGAGTTCTGGCGCGCGCCCCCGCCCCGAGGAGCGCAGCGCAGTCGACCCGCAGGGGCGACCGCCACGAAGCCAGCCCCGGCGGGACGCAGCCGCCGCTCGCCCGCGAGGCAGCCGCCCGAAACCCTGGACTCGCCGACCCGTCGCGCAAATCGCAAATCGCAAAGAGCCAAACGCCTGCGCCCCGCAGATCGGCGAAGAACCAAGAAACGGGGGCGGCTCCCACCGCCCCCCCAAGGACAATCCCGCTTCGATGCCGGCAGGCAGGCGCAACGGGAAAGGCACCTCCTACAGCTTTGCGCTGAATTCGAATTGGATCTTGCGGGGGTCCGTGTACGACGCCGTGTAGGGCACGCCCACGGTGGCCGCCAGGTTGCTCAGGCCCGTCACGTAGCGCTTGTCCAGCAGGTTGTTGACGATCAGCGCCACGCCCCAGGTGTTGGCCGGCGCCGACCAGCCGACGCGCGTGTCGACGCGGTTGCGGGCCTCGCCCACCTTGAACACCGGCGTCGTGATGCAGCTGCCCTGCGAGGCCGACGCGGCGTTGCAGCGGGTGGCGCCGATGTGGCTGCCCTGCAGCGACCAGTCGGCCTTGCCGCCCGCCAGCGCCACGGTGAAGTCGACGCCCGCGGCCAGCGACAGGCTGGGCGTGCCATAGGGCTGGCCGGTGAGGTCGGGCTGGCTCGACGAGACGTTGGCCTGGCTCTTGTACTTCTGGTCGATCCACTCGCCGTTGGCGTACAGCCGCACGGGCGCGGCGACCTGCCACGAGAGCTCGCCGTCCAGGCCCGTCGCCTCCACATCGCTCACCGTGATGTTGTAGAACGCCACCGTCGCCGAATGATCCAGCGTGATCGACTGCAGGTTCTTGAACAGGTAGTGGAACAGCGCGGCGCTGTAGGTGATGCCGGCCTCGGCGATGCGGCCCTTGGCGCCCAGCTCGTAGCTGGTGATGGTCTCGGGATCGAAGCGGCCGCCGTTGGCCTGCGTGCTCACCGAGTTGAACCCGCCGGCCTGGTAGCCGCGCGTGACCGAGCCGTAGACCATCGTGTCGGGCGTGAGCTGGTGGTCGACCACCAGGCGCGGGCTGGTGTTATGCCAGGTCTTGCTCGTGTAGACCGGCGCGGCGGCCCACTCGGGGTTCGTGAACTCGATGTTGGTCTGCTGCAGCCCTTGCGCCAGCCCCGCCAGCGCCGCGGCGGTGGCGGAGTCGAGCGCGCCCGCGCCGACCAGTTGCTGGAAGAACGCCGGCGACAGCACCGCCAGCTGCGCGTCCAGGCCCGGCGCCGAGCGCAGCGGGTTGTACCAGCTGAACCTCTTGGTGTCCTGCGTGAAGCGCACGCCGGTGGTCACGTTGGTCTTGTCGCCCACGTGCCAGATGACGTCGCCCATCAGCGCCTCGGAGTGCGCCTTCAGCGTGTTCTGGATGCCTTCCTTCCAGTCCTGGCCCAGCAGGTTGAAGTCCGGGATGCCCGCCATCTGGCCGATGCCGGTGAGCAGCGAGAACGGCGGCGCCGGCACCGCGGTGCTCGGGTCGCTGTTGAGGATCTGGTAGAGCACCGGGTCGAGCGTGGTGGTGTTGGTGTCCACGCGGCTGGTCTGCGCGGAGCGCTCGCTGGCGAAGCTGGCGCCGACCAGCCAGTCGGCCAGCTTGCTCTTGCCGTTGAGGCGGAACTCCTGCTCGAAGGTGGTGCTCTTCTCGAAGTTGCCCGTGGCCAGGTAGGTGGCCGGGTTGGCGGTGCCGTCGTTGTCCTCGAGGTTGACGGAATTGAAGTGGCGCCAGCCCGTGGTGGAGGTCAGCAGGATCTTGTCGCTGAGTTCGTGCTCGATGCGCAGGTTCAGGCCGTTGAACAGGCGCGCCTCCTTGCCGCCGACGACGTCGTTGGCGAGCGGTGCATGGCGCGGGTCGATCCACGACGCGACGCCGCCCGCGCCGTCCGACGTGGCCACGGCCCAGGTCGGGCGCGGCCGCTCGTTCAGATCCTCGTGTTCCCAGGTGAGGACGGCGCTCGTGTCTTCGGAAGGCGACCAGCGCGCGCCGATGCGAGTGCCCCAGGTGTGCGCCTGCGGGTTCTTCTTGCCGTCGACGGTGTTGGTGGCCCAGCCGTCGCTTTTCTCGCCCACTGCCGAGATGCGCAGGCTCAGGTCGTCGCCCAGTGGCTGGTTGAGCACGCCCTCGGCGTGCACCGTGCCGTAGTTGCCCACGCGCACCAGGCCCGAGGCCAGGCGGTTGCCGTCAGGGTCGTTGGTGATGATGGAGATCGCGCCGCCGGCGCTGTTGCGGCCGAACAGCGTGCCCTGCGGGCCCTTGAGCACTTCCACGCGCTTGACGTCGTTGAAGTTCAGCAGCGCGCCGCCGGTCTTGCCGGTGTAGACGCCGTTGACGTACACGCCCACCGGCGCATCGGTGCCGATGCCGAAGTCGCCGTTGCCCAGGCCGCGCAGCGCGTAGCTGGGCTGCGTGGGCTGGCTCGCGTCGATCGCCAGGCCCGGCACGAAGTCGGCCACCTGCGCCAGGTTGACCGCGCCCACCTTGGCGATGTCCTGCGGCCCGACCAGCTGGATCGCGATCGGCACCTTCTGGACTTCCTGCTTGCGCCCCTGTGCCGTGACGGTGACGACCTGCGGCTCCTCGGCGGGCGCGGAGGCCGCGGCGTCCGACGCGGGCGCGGCCGCCTGCGCGCGGGCGCCGGTGCTCGCACCCGCGAGGGCCGCGGCCAGGGCGGCCACGGCAAGGGCGACGGAGGTCGGATGGCGTGCGAGGTGTCGTTGCATGTCAGTCCTTCTGAGGAGTGGTGTCCTGGCAATGTCCGGGCATGGCGGCGATCCAGTCGCGGATCAGCTGCACGCCTTCCTGGTGCACCGTGCTGCGGCCCAGCTCGGGCATCATCACGCCGCCTTCCGTGCTCGCGAGCCGGTAGGGCAGGATGGAGTCGTCCGGCTTGCCCGGCACGATGTCGTGGATGCGGTCGCCCGTGCCCTTGCCGGCGGCCACCGACGGCTTGCACAGGCCCAGCGACCAGTCGGCCGGCCCCAGGGAATCGAGGCGCAGCGACGTGTTGCTGGCGGTGCCGCCCGCCTGGTGGCAATGCGCGCAGTTGACGTCGAGGTAGCTGCGCGCGCGATCGGCCACCGGCTGCCGCGCGTCGCGCCAGTCGGTCGCCCGCGGCAGCTCGCCGGACGGCACGCCCGTGAGGAAGCCGGCCTCGACCCAGCGCGCGATCTGGTTCGAGGGGCCGTCGACGTAGGCCAGCGTGCGGTTCAGGTTGCGCGCCTTGGGACCCAGCGGCGTGAATTCTCCGCCCTTGAGGTTCGTGACGTGGCACGAGGCGCACTGGTTCTCGTTGGGCACGACGTACGTGAACTTCTGCCCGTGGCCCTGCGCATCGACCAGGGTGAGGGCCTTCTCGTCGCCCGTGCGCTCCAGGTCGGCCTCGCTCTGGTCGGTGTTCCACACGTAGGGCAGCACGGTCCAGCCGTCGGCGCGACGCACGAGCACGCGGGTCTCGACCAGGTGCACGCGCGAAAGATCCAGGCCGGCAGCGGGCGCGCCCGGCTCCGCGTCGTAGGTCTTGAGGACGGCATCGGGGCCTCCGGCGCGCGGGTAGTAGAAGGTCTTGGTCAGCACGGTGCCGACGGGGAAGTCGAACGCCTTGTCCGCCGTGTAGATGGCCGATACGCCCTTGGGCATCCAGACCGTGCGCAGCTTGTGCGCGTAATCGGAGAACAGCGGCGTGACCAGGTCGTAGGGCAGCACGCCCGCGTTGGGCGCGAGGCGGCCGTCGGCCACGTTGAGCAGGTGCCACTCGGACAGGTGCTCGGGCTTGCCCTGCTCGACGAAGTTGACGGGAGCCGGCGCGCGCGAGCAGCCCGCCAGCGCGGCGAGCAGGCACAGGGCCGGGGCCAGGACGAGATTCAGGCGCATCGCGGCGAGGGAATCAGGCCGCGGCCGCCGAGGCCGCGCCGGCTGGCGTGAGCGTGAGCGTGACCGGCGACAGCGGCGCGAGCTTGCAGCGCACCGCGTCGCTGACCACCCTGGGGTCCTTGTACTTGTGCGGGCCGTCGGCGTTCAGCACACCCGACGCCGTGGCGTCGACGCAGATGCGTTCCTCGGGCACGCCGGCGCGCGCGGTGTCCACGTAGCCGTCCCACAGCACGTCGGGGAAGCGGCCGTTGAGGCCGAACATCGCCGTCTTGAGCACCTTGAGGTCCATGCCGTCGGGCGAGTCGCCGCCGCCGGAGAAGCGGTTGTCGTGCACGTGGATGCCGCGTGGGTACGGGTCGTAGTTGGGCTGCACGCCCTTGGTGTTGAAGTAGCCGGTGGAGAAGTAGCTGGAGATGATGACGTTGGCCGTGGCATTGGCGGTGACGTCGTTGTCGAAGATCTCCACCAGCGAGTTCGAGTTGATCACCACGCCGGAGCCCGCCGGCACGCTGGCCACGGCCGTGCCCTTGGCGCCGAAGTTGCCGAGGTTGTTGGCGTCGACCTTGTTGTGGAACACGCGCGTGCTGTGCCCCGGCTGCGACAGGTTGGGCATGTTGAACACGAGGATGCCACCGGTGTTGCCGGTGGCCACGTTGTCGTGCACGTCGGCGTCGATCGTGTTCTCGATCTCGATGCCGGCCACGTTCTGCTCGGCGCGGCAGCCGCGCACGATGACGTTCTTCGACTGGCCCACGTAGATGCCGGCGTCGGCCGCGCCGAACGACTGCGAGTTCTCGATCAGCACGTTCCTCGTCTTGACCGGGTACAGGCCGTACGCGCCGTTGGTGGTCTTGGGGCCGTCCGTCCAGCGCACGCGCACGCCACGGATCGTGATGTTCTCGCCGCTGTTGATCTTGAGCGCGTCGCCCTTGGTGTCCTCGATGGTGAGGCCCTCGATGGTGAAGTCGCTCGCCTGCGCCAGCAGCCCCTCGGGGCCGGCCACCTGGTCGCGGAACGACAGGATGGTCTGCTCCATGCCGGCGCCGCGGATGGTGACGCCGTTGACGCGCAGCGACAGCCCGCGGTCGAGGTGGTAGTGGCCGGCGGGAATCTCGATGACCGAGCCGGGCTTGGCGTCGAGCAGCTGCTCCTGCAGCTTCTTGGCGAAGGCCGTGTCCACCGGCAGGTCGCCGACGCGGGCGTTCGGATCCGTGGAGGATTTGCCGCAACCGCCCATTGCCGCGAGCGCGGCGAGCGCCGAAGCGGCAAGAATCGGGACAAGTCGGGGTCGGGGCTGGCGATTCGAATGCATGGGATCCTCGCTGGCGGCGCGCCTTCGGGTGCGGACGCGACGGCTCAAAAGATAGCAACAGCTACTGTTATTGACTTTGGTGCTTTCCCTGAATTGCAAAATTTGATAGGGAGAACACCATAGTCATGGCTACTGTATTGGCCGCGACGAGCCTTGACTACACCGTGGATACACTGCCCCCCGACCCACCCCCACCATCGACATGCCGCGCAAGACCAAAGCCTCCGCCGATCCACCGACGCCCGTGACCGGCGGCGTTGAACTCGATAGAAAGCGAGCACCCACTCAGACGCGAGCGCTTGAAACCTGCGAGCGCATCCTGGATGCGGCGGCCAACCTGCTGGGCGAGGTGGGCATCGAGCGGCTGTCGACCAACCTGATTTGCGAACGTGCCGGGCTGTCGCCGCCCGCGCTCTACCGCTACTACCCGAACAAGTACGCGGTGCTGGCCGAGCTCGGGGTGCGGCTGATGATGAGCCAGAACGAGCTGCTGGAGACCTGGTCCGCGCCGGCCACGATGAAGCTGCCGGCGGCCCGGTTCGAGGAGCGCCTGCGCCAGCTGTTCCTCGACACGCTGGCGGTCACCCGCAAGGCGGTCGCCGGCGAGTGGATCACGCGGGCGCTGCGCGCGGTGCCGTCGCTGGCGCCGGTGCGCATCGAGTCGCACGAGCACGTCACCGGGTTGCTGGTGGCGGCCTTCGCCGTGGCCTGGCCTGCGGTGCCGCAGGCGCGCGTGCGCCTGGTGTCGCGCCTGGCCATCGAGGTGATGTACTCGGCGCAGGAGCTGCTGGTGGACGACGCCGCGCTCGACGCCCAGGAGGTGGCCGCCGTGATGTCGCACATGGTGACGACGCAGGTGGTGCAGTTGCGGCGCGAGACCGCCGCGCCTCAGTCGCGGATCAAGGACTCGTAGGCCCGCTCCAGCGCCCGCGCGTAGGCGGGCGCGTCGAACAACGGCGCCGTCGTGCGCGCCTGCGCGAGGCGCGCGCGCACGCCGGCCAGGCGCGCGGGGTCGCGCGCGAGCGCGATGGCGCGCGACTCGTAGGTCGCCGCGTCCTCCACCAGCAGCTCGTCGGCCAGGCCCAGCGCGTCGAGCAGGCTCGCGCCGACGCGGCCGGGGAACGTGGTGCCGCGGCACGACAGCACCGGCAGCCCCGCCCACAGCGCATCGCTGGCGGTGGTGTGCGCGTTGTAGGGCAGCGTGTCCAGGAACAGGTCGGCGCACGCATGGCGCGCGAGGTGCTCGGCCAGTCGGATGCGCGGCGCGAAGTGCAGGCGTTCCGGCACGATGCCATGGGCCGCCGCCGCGGCGCGCAGGTTGGCGGTGGCGGCGTCGTTGTCCTGCAGCAGCCACAGCACGCTGCCGTCGACGCCGGCCAGGATGCGCATCCACGCCGCGAACGTGGCCGGCATGATCTTGTAGGTGTTGTTGAAGCACGCGAACACCACCGCATCCGGCGGCAGGCCCAGCTCGGCGCGCGTGGGCAGCGCGGCGATCGCGCGGCGCCGATCGTTGGGCTGGTAGCTGTGCGGCAGGTGCAGCACGTGCTCGACGTACGCGCCCTCCTCGCCTTCGGGAATCACGTGCGCGTCGGCGACGATCGCGTCCAGGTAGGGCGCGCCCAGCGTGCCCGGGAAGCCGAGGTAGTTCACCTGCACCGGCGCCGGCCGGCGCGCGAACACGCCGGTGCGGCCCAGGCCGAACCAGCCGTTGAGGTTCACGAGGATGTCGATGCGGCGGTCGGCGATGGCCTGCGCCGCGGCGGCGTCGGTGAGCCTGGAGATGTCGACGATCTCGTCGAGCGCGGCGTCCAGGCGCCGGCGCAGCGCGCTGCCGTCGTCCCAGCCGTTGTCGAACGCGACGACCTCGAAGCGCTCGCGGTCGTGCAGCTCGAACAGCTCCACCGCGAGGATGGATGTGGCCTGGTTGCGGAACTCGCCGCCGAGGTAGCCGATTCGGATCTTCGCGTTCGCGAGCCGCGTGCCGGGCGCCACCAGCGCGGGCTGTGCGGGCTGCGCGGGGAACTGGTCGGCCGCGAACAGCTCGGCGCAGCGCCGCGCGGCCAGCGGATCGGTGGCGATGGCCGCGTAGGCGAAGGGCTCGATGGTCGGGCGGCCGTCGGCCAGCCCTTGCGCCACCTGGGAGACGAGCGACTCGAGGCCGCGCCAGTCGCAGGCCATCGTCTGTGCGTAGAGGCGCTTGCCGACGACGTACGGCCAGGCCGCGTCCAGCGCCTGCACGCGTTCGAACGCGAGCGCCGCCTCGTCGTAGCGCTTGAGGTCGAGCAACGCGTTGCCGCGATTGCACACGACGCCGGCGACGTCGGGCGTGGCCGCGAGCACCGCGTCGAAATCGGCGATGGCCTCGGCCGGCCGGCGCAGCGCGGCCAGCACGTTGCCGCGCTGGATGCGGGCGTCCAGGCGCGTGGCATCGAGCTCCAGGCAGCGGCCGAAGGCGCGCAGCGCGTCCTCGTGGCGCCGCAGCGCCAGCAGCGCGCCGCCCCGGCCCTCGTGCGCCGACGCGTTCTGCGGCTCCAGGCGCAGCGCCGCGTCGAAGTCGGCCAGCGCCTCGGCGGGCTGCTCCAGCGCGAGCCGCGCCGTGCCGCGGCCGACGATGGCGTTCGCGTAGGCGGGCACCAGCGCGACGGCGCGCTCGTAGCTCGCAAGCGCCTCGTCGTGGCGGGCCAGGTCCTGCAGCACGCGGCCGCGGTTGTTGTGGGCCTGAGCGACGTCTGCGCGGCGCGCGATCACCGCGTCGTAGGCGGCCAGCGCGTCGGCCAGCCGGCCGGCCGCGTGCAGCACGTTGCCGCGGTTGTAGGCCGCCTCGACGTAGTCCGGCCGCAGCGCCAGCGCGCGATCGAACGACGCGATCGCCTCGTCGTGGCGGCCCAGCGCACCCAGCGTGTTGCCGCGGTTGTTGAGCGCCTCCAGCATGTCGGGCTGGATCGCCAGCGCGCGCTCCAGGCTCTGCAGCGCATCGTGGTGGCGGCCCAGCGCATGCAGCGCGTAGCCGAGGTTGCCGTGCGCGCTCGCGTCGTGCGGGTCGACCGCCAGGGCCTGCGCGATGAGGTCGGCTGCCGCCTGCGGATGACCGGCCTGGAAGGCCAGCATCCCGAGGCCGTGCAAGGCGTCGACATGGCGCGGCGAACGGCGCAGCACCTCGCGGTAGACGGGCTCGGCCTGCGCGATGCGGCCGCCGTGGTGCAGGGCCTGGGCCTGCGCCATCAACTGGTCCAGCGTGGGGATCGCGCCGAACGTCGGCGGGCGCAGGAAGGCGGGTGGCGAGGCGAGTTTCTTGGCCATGGGAGCGGGTCTCGTGCAGCCACCATTGTGGCCGGCCGCGCGATCAGCGGGTCTTCAATGCCGTGGCCAGGTCGCCGATGGCCGCGAGCACGGTCTCCACCATCTGCTGCGACTTCGCCTCCTTCAGCGCGCCGGCCTCGTCGAAGGCCTCGCCCGCCTTGACCAGCGCGAACTGCTGCGGCGCGACGATCATCGCGAAGGCGCCCTGCAGGTACTGGCGCAGCAGGTTCATCGAGCGCAGCCCGCCCAAGGGGCCGGGCGAGGATGACAGCAGCGCCGCGGGCTTGTTGGCCGTGGCGGCCAGGCCGGCGCCGCCGGGCGACGTGGCCGGGATGCGCGACATCCAGTCGAACGCGTTGAGCACCAGCGGCGTGGGAAAGCCGTTGTACTCGGGCGTGACCAGCAGCAGCGCGTCGTGGCCGGCAAGCGCGTCGCGCAACTGCAGCGCGGGCGCGGGTACGCCGCTGGCGTGCTCGATGTCGCCGTCGTAGATCGGCAGCGCGAGGGCGCGCAGGTCGAACTCGGTCACGTCGCAGCCGTCGCGGCGCGCGGCGGCCGCGGCCACGCGCGCGAGGCGGCGGCTGTAGGCGCCGGCGCGTTCGCTGCCGGCGATGACGAGGAGTCGGATGGGTTTCATGTCGGCGCTCCGGAGTGGACGCACCGAGGATAACCGGCTAGTTCGATTCCTTGATCAGCCGGCCGTCGGCCTGCTGGATCGGCCGCGCGTTCATCGGGTACAGGCGCGAGAAGATCGCCACCTGCTCCGGCGAGATCGGCACCGGCTGCTTCATCACCATCCACAGCACGCCCTCGCTGCACGGGGGCGTGGTGAGCGAGCCCATGTAGGTGTAGTAGCGCTTGTCCTCGGGCAGCAACTGCGACAGGTCGATGCGGGTGCCGGCGCGCACCTCGTCGCCCTTCTCGAGCGGCAGGTTGTTCCACACCGACTGCACGATGGCCTGCGCGCTGCCGCGGTCCAGCAGCACCGCCACCACGGCCAGGCGGCCGTCCAGGGCCTTGTGCACCAGGTGGGCCACCATGTCGTACTGGCGGCCGTCGATGCGTTCCTCGGACGGGCGATGGAAGTGGAACTGGACCAGCTCGTAGCGCCTGCCCGTGATGGTGATGGAGTTGCCCGGCTCCACGTTGACCTGCACCGTGTGGCCGTTGTCGATCACCGAGAACGCGCTCGGCCGGTAGTCGAACTTGATCGGCTCCAGGTCGACGGCGATGCCGCCGCGGATGTCGATCGGGCTCTGGCGGTTGCCGGTGGCGCACTTGTCGTACTCGGGGCGCATCCTGCCCCAGGCATCCGGGCCCTCGCTGCCGGTGTAGTCCCAGTGCGTGGGCAGCAGCGACTGGCCGCCGTTGGCCGCGATGTCGAGGTTGGCGTCGCTCGCGACCGCGGACGCCGGGCGCCTGGCCCGGTGCGCGGCAGCGCCTGGGCGCACCGAGGTGATCACGTTCTCGCCGCTTTCGCCGCGGTTGGACACCTGCATGGCGAACTTGCCGTCGGCCGCCGGCCTCGCGCCGAGCTTGGCGGCGAGCCTCTCGCGCAGCTGGTCCATGGCGCTGCCGCTCGCGGCGGCCGTGGCCGCCGCCGCGGCCCCGCGCGTCTTCGCGTCAGCGGGCTTCTTCTCGTCGGCCGCCTTGGCGTCCTTCTTGGCGCCCTTCCCGTCCTCGTCGTTCTCGGAGGACGGGTGCGACGCGCCGCTGCGCCACTCGGCGCCCCTGGCCGCCGACTTCTTCTCGATCGGCACGGCACCGATCGCCGTCGCCTCGGGCGCGCCGGTCTCGCCGCGGTTGACGGTCATCTTGAAGCCGGGCGACGTGGGCCCGAGCTGGGCGACGACGACCCCCGTGCCCGCCTCGGCCGCGAGCGAGGCGCCGCCAGCCGAGACGAGGGCGGCGGCAACGGCGGCGAGGGAAAGGGGCAGGCGAGACGGCATGACGGGCTCCGCACGGACGACGTGCCCCCATGAGATCGGCAACCGCGGCCGAAAGTTGAGCTTCAGCTTTCGGTTTTCTGGTTTTCGATCACGCCATGGCGCACGAAGAACCAGGCCACCATGCCGATGCACGACATCAGCAGCGACGCCAGCGCCAGGTATACGGTGGAGTGCATCACCAGCGGCGAGATCACGCCGGCGACGAAGGCGTTGGCCACGCTGCCGATGCAGGCCTGCAGCGACGAGGCCATGCCGCGCCGCAGCGGCGCCTGGTCCAGCACCAGCAACGTCACCACCGGTACCATCAGCGCCCAGCCGAACGAGAAGATGCCGATCGGCGGGATGGCCCACCACGCCTGCGCCGTGAACAACAGGTTGAGCACGAGGTTGATCACCGCGATGGTGAACATGATCGTGAAGCCGATGCGGATCTGACGCGCCGCGGGCATCCGGCCAGCCAGCTTGCCGGACAGGAAGGCGCCGCACATGATGCCGCCGATGGTGAACAGGAACAGGTGGAAGAAGTGCGTGGGCGGCAGGTGCAGCAGGTTGCCCAGGAACACGGGCGCCGACAGGATGTACAGGAACATCCCGTTGAACGGCACGCCCGAAGCCAGCGCCAGCGCGAGGAAGCGCGGGCTCGAGAACATCTCCCAGTAGCCCTTGAGCAGGTGCGCGGGATGGAAGGGCTGGACCTGGGTGGCATGCAGCGTCTCGGGCAGCAGCCGCCAGCTGAGCAGCCACAGCGCCATGCCCACCAGCACGAGGAAGATGAACACCGAGTGCCAGCCGAAGTGCACCAGCAGCAGCCCGCCGACGATGGGCGCGATGGCCGGCGCGACACCGAAGTAGATGGTGACCTGCGACATCACGCGCTGCGCCTCGTCGGGCGGGAACATGTCGCGGATGATGGCGCGGCCAACCACCATGCTGGCGCCCGAGCTCATGCCCTGCGCGAGGCGGAAGAAGATCAGGTGGCCCACCGTCTGCGACACGGCGCAGCCCAGCGAGGACAGCGTGAAGATGCCGATCCCCCACAGCACCACGGGCCGCCGGCCGAAGCTGTCGGCCAGCGCGCCGTGGAACAGGTTCATCACCGCGAAGCCGAACAGGTAGGCCGACAGCGTCTGCTGCATCTGCACGGGCGTCGCGTCGAGCGCGCGCGCGATGCCCGAGAACGCCGGGATGTAGGTGTCGATGGAGAACGCGCCCAGCATCCCCAGGCAGGCGAGCAGCGCCGCCAACGCCGAGCGCGGTCGGCGCCAGAGTGTGGCGGCGTCAGGATTCATGCAGGGAAAAAGCGTCTCTGGTGCGGCCCGCTTCGCAGGCGTGCCGCCATGGAATTATTGTGAAGCGAGCCGATAGGCCGGATTCTGTGCGTCGCGACCGCCCTTGCGAGCGTCCGCGCCGTGACCGCCATTCGTCTGGGCCGGCTGTCGCCAGCACGGCTCGATGCCATCTACCCGCGGACTCCCCGGGCCAGGTCGTCGTCCGCCTACTTGATGTTGCTGCGCGCAGAGATTGCCCGTTTCACCCGAACTGAATCGGCTCGTCTCTGTTGCTCTGATCCTCGCCTCGGACCTTGCGGCCCTTGGCGGACAGCCGTTAGCTGCTGCGCTGCCCTGTGCAGTCCGGACCTTCCTCCAGTACGGCCTTTCGGCGGTTGTACCAGCGGCGGTCTGGCTCGCTCCACGGGGTGGATTGTCCCATGCGGCGAGTGCCCGGGCGGCACGCACGGGCTTGGGGCGTTCAACGGCGCGCAGGCCGCAGGTAGTGCTCGTCCCAGTCGGACGTGCGCTCGTGCACGAAGCCGAGGCGTTGGTAGAAGCGGTTGGCCGCGCTCTCGCGCAGCGCGCCCACGCGCATCGCGAGACCGCGCGCGTCGGCGTCGGCCAGCAACCACGCCATCACCGCGGCGCCGATGCCGCGGCCCTGCTCGGCGGGCAGCAGGTAGAGGTGGTCGAGCAGCAGGCCGCCGTCCCGTTCCCGCACGACCACGAAGCCCGCGCGGCAGCCGTCCACCACGATGTGGCGCGTGCAGGCCGGATCGAAGGCGGACAGGAAGCGTTCGCGCGCGCGCTGCGGGTCGAAGCGGCCGAGCCGCTCCAGGCTCTCACGCATGGCCGCGATGCGGATCGCGACCAGCGCGTCGGCGTCGGTCGCGAGGGCCGGCTCGAAGCTGACGGCGGGCGTGCTCAGGCCTGCTTCCACGCGAGGGTCTCGCCGCCGCGCAGGGGCTTGAGCAGCGCGTCGCCGAACGGCACGCTGGCGGGCAGCTCGTTGGCCTCGCGGCGCAGCGTGACGGTGCCGGAGTTGCGCGGCAGGCCATAGAAGTCGGGGCCGTGGTGGCTCGCGAAGCCTTCCAGCTTGTCGAGCGCGCCCACGTTGTCGAACGCCTCGGCGTAGAGCTCGAGCGCCGACAGCGCCGTGAAGCAGCCGGCGCCGCAGACCGAGGCCTCCTTCATGACCGAGGCGTGCGGCGCGCTGTCGGTGCCCAGGAAGAACTTGGCGCTGCCCGAGGTGGCGGCGGCCACCAGCGCCTGGCGGTGCACCTCGCGCTTGAGCACGGGCAGGCAGTAGTAGTGCGGGCGCAGGCCGCCGGTGAAGATGGCGTTGCGGTTGTACAGCAGGTGGTGCGCGGTGATGGTGGCGGCGGTGTGCGCGTCGGACTCGGCCACGTACTGCGCCGCCTCCTTGGTGGTGATGTGCTCGAACACCACCTTCAGCTCGGGCAGGTCGCGCCGCAGCGGCCGGAACACGTCGTCGATGAATACCGCCTCGCGGTCGAACAGGTCGATGTCGGCGCTGGTGACCTCGCCGTGCACCAGCAGCTTGAGGCCCTCGCGCTGCATGGCCTCCAGCGTCCTGTAGGTCTTGCGCAGGTCGGTGACGCCGGCGTCGGAGTTGGTGGTGGCGCCGGCCGGGTACAGCTTCACGGCCACGATGCCGTCGTCCTTCGCGCGCCTGATCTCGTCGGGCGGCAGGTTGTCGGTGAGGTACAGCGTCATCAGCGGCTCGAACGTGCTGCCCTCGGGCAGCGCGGCCAGGATGCGCTCGCGATAGGCCACGGCCTGCGCGGTGGTCGTGATCGGCGGGCGCAGGTTGGGCATGATGATGGCGCGGCCGAACTGGCGTGCCGTGTAGGGCAGCACGGCCGCCATCGCGGCGCCGTCGCGGATGTGCAGGTGCCAGTCGTCGGGCGTCTGGATCGAGAGTTCGTTGAGCGTCGTCATGTTGCGATTTTCGCACCGCGATGCGGATATCGCAGAATCCCGGCATGACCGATGTCGTCTTCCGCGCCGCCGACCCCCATGCCGACCGTGCCGCCCTCGTCGACCTCAACGTCGAGTACGTGGGCTGGGTGTTCGCCGAGATCGAGAAGATGTCGGGCCTGACGGCGCGCGAGATCCTCGGCGCGGAGGTCGCCGACTACGTACCCGGCGTCATCGACAAGGTCTGCGGCGATCCGCCGCCGCGCGGCGTGTTCTACCTCGTCGAGCAGGACGGCGTGCCGCTGGCGATGGGTGGGCTGCGTCGCAGTACCGACGGCATCGCCGAACTCAAGCGTGTGTACGTGCGCCCGGCCGGTCGCGGCCGGCGACTGGGCGAGGTACTCACGCGCCGCCTGGTCGCCGATGCGCGCGCCTTCGGCTACCGACGCGTGCGGCTCGACACGCTGCCGTTCATGCGGTCGGCGCAGGCCCTGTACGCGGCCATGGGCTTCGTCGACTGCGCGCCCTACCCGGTCGAGATGCCCGAGGCGTTCCGCAGCCAGATCCGCTACATGGAACTGGCGCTCTGAAAATCAGTGCTGCAGGATCTTCGAGAGGAAGTCTTTCGCGCGCGGCGAGCGTTCCTCCGGCTTGCCGAAGAAATCGGCGCTGGAGCAGTCCTCGACGATCTTGCCGGCGTCCATGAAGATCACCTTGTTGCTGACGCGCTTGGCGAAGCCCATCTCGTGCGTCACGCACATCATGGTCATGCCCTCGTGGGCCAGGCCCACCATCACGTCCAGCACCTCGCCCACCATCTCGGGGTCCAGCGCCGACGTGGGCTCGTCGAACAGCATCACGATGGGATCCATCGACAGCGCGCGGGCGATGGCCACGCGCTGCTGCTGGCCGCCGGAGAGCTGGCCGGGGAACTTGTCCTTCTGGCCGGACAGCCCCACGCGATCGAGCATCTTCAGGCCGCGCTTGAGCGCCTCGTCCTTGCCGCGGCCCAGCACCTTGATCTGCGCCAGCGTGAGGTTGTCCGTGATGGACAGGTGCGGGAACAGCTCGAAGTGCTGGAACACCATGCCCACGCGCGAGCGCAGCTTGGGCAGGTTGGTCTTCTTGTCGGTGATGGACGTGCCGTCGACGACGATGTCGCCCTGCTGGATCGGCTCCAGCGCGTTGACCGTCTTGATCAGCGTGGACTTGCCGGAGCCCGACGGGCCGCAGACGACGACGACGTCACCCTTGTTGATCGTCGTGGTGCAGTCGGTGAGCACCTGGAAGCTGCCGTACCACTTGGAGATGTTCTTGATATCGATCATGGGGGGACTCTCAGCGGATGATCTGGATCTTGGCCTGCAGGCGACGCACGAGCATCGACAGGCCGAAGCACAGGATGAAGTAGGCGGCGGCGGCCGGCAGCAGCATTTCCGCGGGCCGGTTGTAGATCTGGCCCACCGTCAGGAAGCCCTTCAGGAAATCGTAGGCGCCGATGGCGTAGACCAGCGACGTGTCCTGGAACAGCACGATGGTCTGGGTGAGCAGCACCGGCAGCATGTTGCGGAAGGCCTGGGGCAGCACGATCAGCTTCATGCACTGCGCGTAGGTCATGCCCATCGCATAGCCGGCGTTGACCTGGCCGCGCGACACCGACTGGATGCCGGCGCGCATGATCTCCGAGTAGTACGCCGCCTCGAAGATCGAGAACGTGATGACGGCGGAGAACTCGGCCCGGTGATCCAGGCCGAACTGCCCGGCGATCGCCGAGTAGAACCCGGGCGGGATCAGGAGGTAGAACCAGAGGATCACCATCAGCAGCGGGATCGATCGCAACGCGTCGACGTAGACGGTGGCGAAGCGCTGGAACACCTTGATGGACGACAGCCGCATCAGCGCGACCAGCGTGCCGATGACGACGCCGATGACCATCGCGACGAGCGTCAGCTCGAGCGAGTAGATCAGCCCGGGGACGATGTTGTTCTTGACGACATCGGCCGTCAGGAACGAGTAGTCGAGTGTGAGAGCCATCAGTGCGCGCTCCCCGGCAGGCGAGAACGCCTCTCGACACCGGCCGCGAGTCGGTTGATCGTGAACGCGGAGATGAAATAGAGGACGGTGACCGCGAAGTACATCGTGATGTGCATCGACGTCTCCTCGCCCGCCTGCGTCGCGAAGAAGATCATCTCGGTGATGTTGATGGCGTAGGCCACCGACGAGTTCTTGATGATGTTCATGGACTCCGACGTCAGCGTGGGCAGCACCACGCGCAACGCCACCGGCAGCAGCACGAAGCGATAGGTCTGGACCAGGGTCAGGCCCATCGCCAGGCCCGCGTAGCGCTGGCCCTTGGGCAGCGTGTTGATGCCTGCCTTGACCTGCTGGCCGATCCGCGCCGAGGTGAACAACCCGAGCCCGACGCAGGCCAGCACCAGGTCCGGAACGCTCTTGAGCGCCGGGAACAATTGAGGGACCACGTCGTGCCAGATCAACAGCTGCACGAGGATCGGGACGTTGCGAAACAACTCCGTCCAGGCCTCGCCGAAGAACGCGACACCCTTGTTCGGCAGCGTGCGCATCACGCCGATGCCCAAGCCGATCACCAGCGCGATGACCAGCGCGACGAGGGCCACCAGCAACGTCCAGCCCCAGGCGTGCAGCAGCCACTGGAGGTAGGTGAGGTCGCCCTTGCCCGCGAAACAGGTCGAATAGACCGTCTCGTCGGTCGTGCTCTTGCACATCACCTGGGCACTGGCCTTCAAGGCCGGGATCCAGTCGCTCACCCTCATCTCCTCGTGTCACGCCGGCCGCTGTCGCAACCTGGCTTCATTTGCGACGCGCGCGGCGCCCGTATGACGGGCCCGCGCGCGAGAAACCGCGGTCGCGGGCCACCGCCGGCTCACCGGCGGTCGCGCCGCGGCCGTTTACTTCTTGGAAGCGGCGGCCAGCGCCTCGGTGCCCATGTTGTTCGGGTTCTTCCACGCGTTCTTCGTGGCTTCCGACGCCGGCAGGCCCACCTTGGTGTTGGTCGGCGGGATCGCCTGCATGAACCACTTGTCGTACAGCTTGGCCATCTCGCCCGACTTCTCCATGCCGTCGATCGTCTTGTTGACCGCGGCCAGGAACGCCGGGTCGTCCTTGCGCACCATGATGGCGATCGGCTCGACCGACAGCACTTCGCCGACGATGTGATAGTCGGTCGGCGTCTTCGCCTTCGAGGCGAGGCCGGCGACGATCTGGCCGTCCATCACGAACGCGTCGGCGCGGCCCGACTCCAGCAACTGGAAGCTGTCGGCGTGGTCCTTGCCGAAGACTTCCTTGAAGTCGACGCCCGTGGCGCGCTCGTGCTTGCGCAGCAGTTGCACGGAGGTGGTGCCGGTGGTGGTGGCCACGCTCTTGCCGTTCAGGTCGGCGATGCCCTTGATGCCCGAGTTGACCTTGGTCAGGATGCGCACTTCCTCGACGTAGGCGGTGTGGGCGAAGGCGACGTCCTTGGCGCGCGTCTCGTTGTTGGTGGTGGAGCCGCACTCGATGTCCACCGTGCCGTTCTGCACCAGCGGGATGCGGTTGGCCGAGGTCACTTCCTGGTACTTGATGTCCAGCTTGGCCAGGCCCAGCTGCTTCTGGATGTCGGCCAGCGCGCGCTGGCACAGCTCCACGTGGAAGCCGGTGTACTTGCCTTCTCCGAGGGTGTATGACAGCGCGCCGGACGAACCGCGCACGCCCATCACGACGGAGCCGGTGTCCTTGATCTTCTTGAGCGTGTCGGTGGTCTGCGCCTGGGCCGCGAACGCGGTGGCGAGCAGGGTGGCGACCAAAAGGGACTTCTTCATTTGAGCTCCTGGTTCTTCGAAGGGAGACGGTTTGCAATGTGCCCGGCTCGTGGCCGGACATGGAAAGAGTGGCCCGCTGTCGGCAGGCTGAAGCGAGTCTAGGTTCTCTACGGCTCCCACACCGTTCGTGAAAGCACGTACCGGGCCACGCCATTGTGGTGCTAGTTGGCGACGGCGTCCGACGGGTATCTCCAGGAATCGCGCAGCAGGTAGCTCATGGGCAGGTTCAGCGAGACGTTCCGGGGCGGGATGGGCGAGGTGAACCAGCGGGCGTAGATCCGGTCGCCCTCGCCGGAGCGGATCAGGCGGCGCATCTCGTCGTCGACCACCTTCTTGAACGCGGCGTCGTCCTTGCTGAGCATGATGGCCAGCGGCTCGATCGTGATGAACTTCCCCACCACCTTGAACTGCGCCGGGTTGGCCGACTCGGCGATCAAGCCATACAACTGGACGTCGTCCATCGCGAAGCCGTCGGCGGTCTTGTCGCCCAGCATCTTCATCGCCTCGGCGTTGTCCTTGACCGGCCTCACATCGATGTGCAGGAGCCGGTCATCGTTGGCCTGGGCGACGGTCTTGAGCGGCGTCGAGCCGGCGGTGGACACCAGCACATGGCCCTCGAACTGGTTGAGCTCCGCGATGGTGCTGTCGGCGCGCACCGCGAAGCGCGTGCCGGTGATGTAGTGCGGGATCGTGAAGGCCACCTTCTGGCGGCGTTCGGCGTTGTTGGTTGTGGCACCGCACTCGAGGTCGGCCTTGCCGCCGGCGATGGCGTCGATGCGCGTGGCCGTGGTGATGGGCAGGTAGGCGATCTCGATGGACTTCAGGCCCAGGTGCTTGCGCACGGCCTCGGCCACGTCCTTGCACAGGTCCAGCGCGTAGCCCACCGGCTTCTTGTTGGCGTCGTAGTAGGAGAACGGCACCGCCGACTCGCGGTGCGCCAGCACGATGCGGCCCGTGGCGCGGATGCGATCGAGCACCGGGTGCGGGCCCGCGTCGGCCTCGGGCGCCTGCGCGGCGGCCGGGTCTTCCTTGGGCCTGGCCTGCGCCGGAGCGGCCAGCCACAGGGCGGCGACGAGCGCCGGGATCATCGGGGCACACCGGACGAAGCGCGCCTTGTGGGCACGCGCTTCCGGGCTCGCGCAGATGGCGCGGGAGTGCGGGGAAAGTTGCATGGTCGCGGACTGTATGCGGCGCCACGGAGCGGCGCCAATGCCTTTTGGAGGCCGCATCATGCATCATTTGCATGAGCTCATAAGGGTTATTACCAAATTCCGTGCGGCGGCCGGTTCGGCCAGCATGCGGCGGCGTGGACGGCCCCGCAAGTACGCCAACGGCGGGATCGCGGCTTTTTCAGCCCTCGCGCAGGAACTCCCACAACGCCTGCGCGCCCGGCTTCGGGTGGCGGGCGAGCTCGGGGCGTTCGCGGTAGATGCGCACCTCCATCGTCACCTCCCACGCGTGGCCGGTGTCGTCGTGCAGCGGCGCGGCCGAGACGAGCTTGCGCGTGCGCAGTTCCTTGCGCACCGAGCTGGAGGGCAGGAACGCGATGCCGTGGCCTTCCAGCGCCATGGCCTTCAGGCCTTCCGCCATGTCGGTCTCGTAGACGGTGTCGAGGTGGGGCAGCACCGCGGTGGACTTCAGGATCTGGTCGACCAGGCGCGCCATGTAGGCGCCCGACGCGTAGCCCAGGAACGGGACGCGCGCGTTGCCGCTGGTGGCCAGGCGGAACAGCGGCTGGCCGTCGGTGCCGCCCTTGGCGTAGGGCGCCAGCGTCTCCTGGCCCAGGCTCAGCATCTCGTAGCGGTCGGGACTCAGCTGCAGCGGCTGCGAGGCGTGGTGGTAGGCCACCAGCAGGTCGCAGCTGCCTTCGGTGAGGCGCATCACCGCATCGTGCACGTTGAGCGCGATGAGACGGCTCTTCATCTCGCCGAAGCGCTTGCGCAGGTCCATCACCCAGGTGGGGAAGAACGTGAACGCGAGCGTGTGCGGCACGGCGAACTCGATCATGTCGGCGCCGCCGGCCTGCAGCCCGCGCATCATGTTGCGCGTGGCCTGCAGGCTGCCCAGCACCTCGAGCGCCTGGCCGTGGAAGGTCTCGCCGGCCGGCGTCAGCCGCGTGGGGTACGACGAGCGGTCGACCAGGTCGAGCCCGGCCCAGGCCTCGAGCGCCTGGATGCGGCGCGAGAACGCAGGCTGGGTGACGTGCCGGAGCTGGGCGGAGCGCGAGAAGCTGCGCGTCTCGGCCAGGCTCACGAAATCTTCAAGCCACTTGGTTTCCACGCGCCGAGTGTACGGGCTCGAAGGCCGAATCGCCCAGCGTCGGCGACTCCGGCGCGTCGCTCGCGGCAGCCGTGTCGCCATGCGTCTGCTGCAGCCGCCACATGTGGGCGTAGCGGCCGTCGAGCGCCAGCAGCTCGGGGTGCGTGCCGCGCTCGACGATGCGGCCCTCGGCCATCACCAGGATCTGCGCGGCGTTGACCACCGTGGACAACCGGTGCGCGATCACCAGCGTCGTGCGGCCCTGAGCGGCCTGCGCGAGCTCGGCCTGGATCGCGCGCTCGTTGGCCGAGTCCAGCGCGGAGGTGGCCTCGTCGAAGATCATCAGCGGCGGGTTCTTCAGCAGCGTGCGGGCGATCGCGATGCGCTGCTTCTCGCCGCCCGACAGCTTCAGCCCGCGCTCGCCCACCATCGTGTCGTAGCCCTTGGGCGTGGCGGCGATGAAGTCGTGGATGTGCGCCGCGCGGGCCGCGCCCTCGACCTGTTGCTGCGTCGCGCCGGGGCGGCCGTACGCGATGTTGTAGCCCACGGTGTCGTTGAACAGCACGGTGTCCTGCGGCACGATGCCGATCGCCTTGCGCAGGCTCAGCTGCGTGAGCGCGCGCAGGTCCTGGCCGTCGATGCGGATCGCGCCGCCGGTGACGTCGTAGAAGCGATAGAGCAGCCGCGCCAGCGTGCTCTTGCCCGCGCCGCTGGGGCCCACCACGGCCACCGTCTTGCCGGCCGGGATCTCGAAGCTGACGCCGTGCAGGATGGGCCGCGCGGGGTCGTAGGCGAAGCTGACGTCCTCGAAGCGCACGCCCCCGCCGCTCACATGCAGCGCCGTGGCATCGGGCGAGTCGGCTACCTCGCGATCCTTCTCCAGCAGCGCGAACATGCGCTCGAGGTCGGTCAGGCCCTGCTTGACCTCGCGGTACAGCACGCCCAGGAAGTTCAGCGGCACGTACAGCTGGATCAGCAGCGCGTTGACCATCACGAAGTCGCCCAGCGTCATCGCGTGGGCGATCACGCCGCCGGTGGCGCGCCACAGCAGCGCCACGAGGCTGCCGGCGATGATCAGTTGCTGGCCCGTGTTGAGCATCGACAGCGTGGCCTGCGACTTCATCTGCGCCGTGCGGTACGCCTCCAGGCCCGTCTCGTAGCGCGCCGACTCGAACTGCTCGTTGTTGAAGTACTTCACCGTCTCGAAGTTCAACAGGGCGTCGATGGCCTTGGTGTTGGCCTTCGAGTCGAGCTCGTTCATCGCCTTGCGGTACTTGGTGCGCCACTCGGTGATCGAGATGGTGAACACGCCGTACAGCAGCAGTGCGGCCAGCGTGATCCACACGTAGCCGAGGTCGAACTTGTGGCCAAGCAGCACCAGCACGAAGCTCAGCTCCACCAGCGTGGGGATGATGGTGTAGAGCGAGTACGACACCAGCGTCTGCAGCGCGCCGCGGCCGCGTTCGATGTCGCGCGTGAGGCCGCCGGTCTGGCGCTCCAGGTGGAAGCGCAGCGACAGCGCGTGCAGGTGCTCGAAGGTCTCCAGCGACACCCGCTTGGCCGCGCCGAACGTGGCGCGCGCGAACACGATCTCGCGCAGCTCGGTGAACAGCGTCATCGCCAGCCGCAGCCCGGCATAGCCCAGCAGCAGGCCCAGCGGCACCACCAGCAGCGCGCGCGGATCGGTGGTGGAGATGTTGAGCGCGTCCACCAGCTTCTTGAGCAGCAGCGGCACGCTGACGCTGGCCACCTTGGCGCCCACCAGGAACAGCAGCGCGATCACCATGCGCACGCGGTACTCCCAGAAGTACGGCATGAGCCGCTTCAACGTGTACCAGTCGGAACGCGGCTGGGTGGCGGGCGTGGCGTCTCGGGCGGCGGCGGGCGGTTTCGGGTGCATGTCGTGCGCAGGTGGGGGCGACCCGGACGATAGCAACAATCCTCGCCAACGTCCGGCGCAAGACTCGGGTAAACCCTTTCAAGCACAATCGTGGACGAGCAGAGCCAAGAGAGATTCCCCGATGACCCACGCTGACCACCACGCCACCGCGCAAGCGCCCGCCTCGCTCCCGTCCGACAAGGAACTGGTGATGCGCGTGCTGCCGATGCCGGCCGACTCCAACGCGAACGGCGACATCTTCGGCGGCTGGATCATGGCCCAGGTCGACCTGGCCGGCTCGGTACTGCCGGTGCGCATCGCCAAGGGCCGCGTCACCACCGTCGCGGTGAACCAGTTCGTGTTCAAGCAGCCGGTGTCCATCGGCGACCTGCTGAGCTTCTACGCCACGGTGGAACGCGTGGGCAACACGTCGATCACGGTACGCGTGGAGGTCTACGCCGAGCGCAATCCGGCCGACGTGCAGGTGGTGAAGGTGACCGAGGCCAACCTCACCTACGTGGCGATCGACCGCGAAGGCAAGCCGCGCCAGATTCCGCGCTGACGCTACCCTGTCATCCTGCGCGCAGTCGCAGGATGGCCGAGACGATCGGCTCAGCCGATCGCCTCGGCCACCTGCCGCCCCCACTGCCGATAGCCCAGCAGCCCCGGATGGAAGCCGTCGCGGGCCATCCAGCCCTCCGGCGTCGAGTCGTCCTTGCCGGGCATGCGCGGCGCCTCGGGCAGCGGCAGGTGCAGCCGTGCCGTCTGGCCCTCGAGATGGCGCACCAGCGCGTCGTCCAGGTGCGCGGCATCGCGACCCAGGATCCAGCGCAACGGCTGCGGCAGCAGCGGAAAGATCCCCATCGGCGGCAGTCCGCAGTGCCAGGTGTGCGTCACCTGCGCGCGCGTGACCGCGAGCGCGTGGATCTCGTCGAGCGCGGCCAGGAACGCGGCCGTGCGGGTCTGGCCCACGACGTCGTTGACGCCGAGCGCCGTCACCAGCAGGTCGGCCGTCTGCAGCGTCGCGCCCGCGAGCGCGCGTGCCGCGTCGCCCGCGGTGTGCCCGCTGGTGGCCACCAGCTGCCAGCCCACGGCCGCACCGGTGCGCTCGGCCAGCGCCTGCGCCAGCTGGCCGGCGAAGGCCTCGTCCTGGGTTCCGACGCCGACGCCCGCGGCCGACGAGTCGCCCACGATCAGCACGCGCAGCGCCACGCGCCCCCTGCCGGCCACGCCGTGGCGCTCGCCGGCCGCCTCGGGCAGCTTCAGCGCGGTGGCGCGCACGCGCTTGCCCTGCACGAGCAGCACGGGCAGTAGCGCGAGCTTGAGCGCCAGCGTTCCGGGGCGGAACGGCACCGCCAGCGGCACCGCCCGAACGCCTTCGCGCGGGGCGAGCGTGATCTCGGAATTCATTTCGGGCGTCGGCGCCGCACGGCCGCCCGAAGGCACCGAGCGCCCCCTCGGGGGGCAGCGAACGCAGGGAGCGTGGGAGCCATGTTCCTAGAACTTCGAGAAATCGGGCTTGCGCTTCTGGAAGAAGGCCTGGAACGCCTCCATCGCCTCGGGGCTGCGCAGCCGCTTGCCGAAGATGCCGGCCTCGACCTCGATGGTCTCGGCGACCAGCGCCTTCTGGCCGCGGCGCATCAACGCCTTGCTCTCGCGCACGGCGCCCGGAGGCAGCGCGTTGAAGCGCTCGGCCATGCGGCGCGCGTGGTTGACCACCTCGGCGGCCGGCAGCACCGCGTTGGCGATGCCCAGCTCCACGGCCGTCTCGCCGTTGAAGGGCTCGCCCAGCAGCAGCAACTCGGTGGCCTTGGCGTGGCCGACGCGCTGCGGGATCAGCAGGCTGGACGCGTACTCGGGCACCAGGCCCAGCGTGACGAACGGCATCGCCAGGCGCGCCTCGTCGCTCACGTAGACCAGGTCGCAGTGCAGCAGCATCGTCGTGCCGATGCCGATGGCGCCGCCGGTGACGGCCGCCACCACCGGCTTGCCGCAGCCGGCCAGCGCCTTCATGAAGCGGAACACCGGCGAGTCCTCGCTGGACGGCGGGCGCTGCATGAAGTCCTCGAGGTCGTTGCCCGAGGTGAAGATGCCCGGCTGGCCGGTGATCAGCACGGCGCGGATCGCCGCATCGGCATCGGCGGCGGCGATGGCCTCGGCCATGGCGGTGTACATCGCCTGCGTCAGCGCGTTCTTCTTCTCGGGACGCGCGATCTCGATGACGGCGACGCCGTTGGTGTTGACGGTGCGGATGGTCATTCGTGAACCTCTGTTGTCTTGTTGCGATTGTCTCGCGGACGTGGAAACGGCGGCAGGGCCGACGAACCGCGGATAGCGCGTCCGGTGACTTCCTGCCGCCGCTTGCGGGGGTAGCTGGTGATCGAAGAGGTCGCCGGCCGCCGCGCTCGGCCGCTCCGGAGCAAGGCCGGCGCCCCCTCGGGGGGTGGACACCGTACCCGGCGGCCGGGGGTCGTCACATTCTTTCGAAGATGCCTGCCGCGCCCTGGCCCGTGCCGACGCACATGGTGACCATGCCGTACTTCAGGTTGTTGCGACGCAGCGCGTGCACGACCGTTGCCGAGCGGATCGCGCCGGTGGCGCCCAGCGGATGGCCGAGAGCGATCGCGCCGCCCATCGGGTTCACCTTGGAGGCGTCGAGGCCGACCGTGTTGATGACGGCCAACGCCTGCGCGGCGAAGGCCTCGTTGAGCTCGATCCAGTCCATCTGCGAGATGTTCAGGCCGGCGCTGCGCAGCGCGGCGGGGATCGCCTCGATCGGGCCGATGCCCATGATCTCGGGCGGCACGCCCTTGGACGCGAAGCTCACGAAACGGGCCAGCGGCGTCAGGTTGTACTGCTTGAGCGCCTTCTCGCTGACGACGATCAGCGCGCCCGCGCCGTCGGAGGTCTGCGAGCTGTTGCCGGCGGTGACCGAGCCCTTGGCGGCGAACACGGCCTTCAGCCTGGCCAGGCCTTCCAGCGAGGTGTCGGGACGCGGGCCCTCGTCGGTGTCGACCCAGCGGCTCGTGACGTCGATCTCGCCCGTGGCCAGGTTGGGCGTGCGGGTGAAGACTTCCACCGGCGTCATCTCGTCCTTGAACTGGCCGGCGGCGATGGCCGCGAGCGCCTTCTGGTGCGAGGCCAGCGCGAACGCGTCCTGCGCCTCGCGCGAGACCTTCCACTGGTTGGCCACCTTCTCCGCCGTCAGGCCCATGCCGTAGGCGATGCCGATGTTCTCGTCCTTGTCGAACACGTGCGGGTTGAACGAGGGCTTGTTGCCGCTCATCGGCACCATGCTCATGCTCTCGGCGCCGGCGGCGATCATCACATCGGCCTCGCCCACGCGGATGCGGTCGGCCGCCATCTGCACCGCCGACAGGCCGGACGCGCAGAAGCGGTTCACCGTGATGCCGCCCACCGAGTTGGGCAGGCCGGCCAGCAGCACGCTGGTGCGCGCGAAGTTCAGGCCCTGCTCGCCCTCGGGCATCGCGCAGCCGACGATCGCGTCCTCGATGGCCTTCGGGTCGAGGTTGGGCACCTGCCTGAGCGCGCCCTGCAGCGCCGCGACCAGCAGGTCGTCCGGACGCGTGTTGCGGAAGTAGCCGCGATGGGACTTGCCGATCGGCGTGCGCGTGGCCGCGACGATGTAGGCGTCGGAAATTTGCTTGCTCATGTTCGTCTTTCCATCAATTCGTAGCTGAGGCCTACGCACCCTCGGACGCAATCCAAGCGGCCGCCGCGGAACCGGCTTTGCCGGGCCGCTGGGGGCGCCCCCTCGGGGGGAGGCGCCGCAGGCGCTTCGGGGGGGTCAATTCCTGACGGGCTTGCCGGTCTGGAGCATGCCCATGATTCGCTCCTGGGTCTTCGGGTTCTCGAGCAGGCCGCAGAAGTGCTTGCGTTCGAGCGCCATCAGGTATTCCTCGGTCACCAGCGTGCCGGCGTCCACCTCGCCGCCGCAGCAGACGTCGGCGATCAGGCTGCCGATGTGGAAGTCGTGCTGGCTGATGAAGCCGCCGTCGCGCATCGCGACCAGCGAGGCCTTGACCGTGGCGATGCCGGAGCGGCCGGCCACCGGGATCAGGCGCTTGACCGGCGCGCGGTAGCCGGCGTCGAACATCGCCTTGGCCTGGGTGGTGGCCACGTGCAGCAGTTCGTCGATGTGCGGCACGACGATGTCGGAATCGAGCAGGTAGCCGATCTTGCGCGACTCGAGCGCGCTGGTGCCCACCGTGGCCGAGGCCGCGGCGACCACGCCGTCCTTGAGGAAGGCCAGCAGGTCGGTGCCCGGCGCCTTGGCGGCGTTCTCGGCCGCGCGGCGCGCGATGTAGGCGAGGCCACCGCCGCCCGGGATCAGGCCGACGCCCACTTCCACCAGGCCCATGTAGCTTTCCATCGCGGCCACGCGCGACGCGCAGTGCACCGCCAGCTCGCAGCCGCCGCCCAGCGCGATGCCGCGCACCGCGGCCACCACCGGCACGGTGGCGTAGCGCACGCGCAGCATCATGTCCTGCAGCTTCTTCTCTTCCGGCGCGATGCCCTTGGCACCCGACTTCATGAAGACGGGCATCAGGGCCTCGAGGTTCGCGCCGGCGGAGAACGCCTCGTCCGGCGACCAGATCACCAGGCCCTTGTAGTCCTTCTCGGCGATCTCGACGGCCTTGAGCAGGCCCTCGGTGACCGTGGGCGAGATCAGGTGCAGCTTGGCGGTGATGCTGGCGATCAGCACGTCGCCGTCCAGCGTCCAGACGCGCACTTCGTCGTTCCTGAACACTTCCGTGCCCGACTTCAGCGGGTTGGCAACGCCGGCGCCCAGCACCGTCTCGGGGAAGGGCTGGCGCTTGTACACGTCCAGTTGCGACGGCGGCAGGTACTTGCCCTGCGACGCGCTCCACGAACCTTCCGGCGTGTGCACGCCGTCACGTCCGTCGAACACCCAGTCGGGCAGCGCGGCAGACGACAGCGCTTTACCGGCATCGATGTCTTCCTTGATCCAGGTGGCGACCTGTTTCCAGCCGGCGTCCTGCCACAGCTCGAACGGGCCCTGCTTGGTGCCGAAGCCCCAGCGCATCGCGAAGTCGATCTCGCGCGCGGAGTCGGCGACGTCCTTCAGGTGCACGGCGGCGTAGTGGAAGCTGTCGCGCAGGATGGCCCACAGGAACTGCGCCTGCGGGTTGGTGGACTCGCGCAGCAGCTTCAGGCGCTCGGCCGCGGGCTTCTTCAGGATGCGGTCGACGATCGTGTCGGCCTTGGCGCCGCCAGCGACGTACTCGCCCTTGGACGGATCCAGGCGAAGGATGTCCTTGCCCACCTTCTTGTAGAAACCGGCGCCCGACTTCTGGCCCAGCGCACCCTGCTCGATCAGGCGGCCGACGACGGCCGGCGTGGCGTAGCTGGGGTAGAACGGGTCGTCCTTCAGGTTGTCCTGCAGCGTCTTGATGACGTGCGCCATCGTGTCGAGGCCGACGACGTCCGCGGTGCGGAACGTGCCCGAGCTCGCGCGGCCCAGCTTCTTGCCGGTGAGGTCGTCGACCACGTCGTACGACAGGCCGAACTTCTCGGCCTCGATGATGGTGGCCAGCATGCCGGCGATGCCCACGCGGTTGGCCACGAAGTTGGGCGTGTCCTTGGCGCGCACGACGCCCTTGCCGAGCGCCGTGGTGACGAACGATTCGAGCTGGTCGAGGATGTGCGGCTCGGTGGTGGGCGTCGGGATCAGCTCCACCAGGCGCATGTAGCGCGGCGGGTTGAAGAAGTGGATGCCGCAGAAGCGCGGCTTGATCTCTTGCGGCAGCACTTCGGAGAGCTTGGTGATCGACAGGCCCGAGGTGTTGGACGCGACGATGGCGTGCGGGGCGATGAACGGCGCGACCTTGGTGTACAGGTCGAGCTTCCAGTCCATGCGCTCGGCGATGGCCTCGATGATGAGGTCGCAGTCGCGCAGCAGCTCGAGGTCGTCCTCGTAGTTCGCCTGCTGGATCAGCGCGGCGTCCTCGGCCACGCCCAGCGGGGCCGGCTTCAGCTTCTTCAGGCCGTCGACGGCCTTCGTGACGATCCCGTTCTTGGGGCCGGACTTGGCGGGCAGGTCGAACAGCACGACCGGCACCTTGACGTTGACCAGATGGGCGGCGATCTGCGCGCCCATCACGCCGGCGCCGAGCACGGCCACCTTGCGAACTTGGAATCGACTCACTTTGTTTCTCTCCAGGGGTGAACGGGGTCGGCCGGCAGCACGCTGCTGCCCGGCCCCGGTTGCTGCTCGCGCTTATTCGGCGCGAATCCAGGTCTGCGTGCGGCCGAACATCGGCGAGCCGATGTAGCCGCGCACTTCGAGCTTCTTGCCGCCGTCGACGGTCTTGAGGCGAACCTTGTAGGTGCTGCCCTTGGCCGGATCCAGGATCAGGCCGCCGGTCCACAGGCTCGGCTCTTCCGCGTCCTGCTTCACGTCGTTGATGATGGTCATGCCCACGATGGGCTTGTCCTTGCGGTCGTCCTCGCACTTGACGCACTTCTCGTCGGCCTTGGCCGGATCGGTGATGTGCTCGACCTTGCCGCTCAGCACGCCGCCGTTGATCACGATGCGCACGGTGGACTTCTCGGTCTTGCCGTCGTCGTCGATGGTGCGCCAGAGGCCGGCCGGGGTGGACTGCGCCATCGCGAGGACGCTGGCCGTGGCCAGGACAAATGCAACTGCTGCTTTTTTCAAGAGGGTCTCCTAGGTTTGTTGAAACGGCCGGGGCCGAGGACCAATGATCGCTCTGAATGCGGCGATTTCGTGTCCGGCACGCGACGAGGTCGCCTGCGGGTTCCGCTTAGAAAAGAGCCTCGTCCATCTCCATCAGCGGCGCCAGGCCGGCGCGGCAGGTGCGGATCAGGCCGGCCGTCTCGGGCAGCAGCTTGGCGAAGTAGAAGCGCGCCGTCGTCAGCTTGGCCTTGTAGAACGTGTCGCCGGAATCCTTCTTCTCCAGCGCGACCTTGGCCATGCGGGCGAAGAAGTAGGCGAACACGAGGTGGCCGCAGACGCGCAGGTAGTCCACCGCGGCGGCGCCCACTTCGTCGGGGTTCTGGAACGCCTTCATGCCGATCTCGGTGGTCAGCTTGGTGACCTTGTCGCCCAGCTCGGCCAGCGGGTTCACGAATTCCTGCATCTCCTCGCTGATGCCTTCGTCCTCGACGAACTGGGCGATCTTCTTGCCGAACTTCTTGAGCTTGGCGCCGTTGTCGCCCAGCACCTTGCGGCCAAGCAGATCCAGCGACTGGATCGTGTTGGTGCCTTCGTAGATCATGTTGATGCGCGAGTCGCGCACGTACTGCTCCATGCCCCACTCGTGGATGAAGCCGTGGCCGCCGTACACCTGCATGCAGTGCGAGGTGGCGATCCAGCCGTTGTCGGTCATGAAGGCCTTGACGATGGGCGTCAGCAGCGCCACCTCGTCGGCGCATTCCTTGCGCACGTCGGCGTCGGGGTGGTGCAGTTCCTTGTCGATCAGCAGCGCGGTGTGGATGGCCAGCGCGCGGCCGCCCTCGGCATAGGCGCGGGCGGTCATCAGCATCTTGCGCACGTCCGGGTGCACGATGATCGGGTCGGCCGGCTTGTCCGGCGCCTTCGGGCCCGACAGCGCGCGCATCTGCAGGCGATCCTTGGCGTAGGCCACGGCGTTCTGGTACGCCACTTCGGTGAGGCCCAGCGACTGCATGCCCACGCCCAGGCGGGCCGCGTTCATCATCACGAACATCGCGTTGAGGCCCTTGTTGGGCTCGCCCACCAGCGTGCCCACGGCGCCTTCGAGCACCATCTGGCAGGTGGAGTTGGCGTGGATGCCCATCTTGTGCTCGATGCCGGCGCAGAAGATCTGGTTGCGCTCGCCGAGCGAGCCGTCGGCGTGGACCTTGAACTTCGGCACGACGAACAGCGAGATGCCCTTCGAGCCCGCGGGCGCGTCCGGCAGGCGGGCCAGCACCAGGTGCAGGATGTTGGACACCATGTCGTGCTCGCCGGCCGAGATGAAGATCTTCGCGCCGGTGATCCTGTAGGTGCCGTCGGCCTGCGGCTCGGCCTTGGTGCGCAGCAGGCCCAGGTCGGTGCCACAGTGCGGCTCGGTCAGGCACATCGTGCCCGTCCACTCGCCCGACGTCAGCTTGGGCAGGAACATCTTCTTCTGCTCGGGCGTGCCGTGCGCGTGCAGCGCCTCGTAGGCGCCGTGCGACAGGCCGGGGTACATCGTCCACGCCTGGTTGCCGCTGTTGAGCATCTCGTAGAAGCACTGGTTCAGCGTGACCGGCAGGCCCTGGCCGCCGTATTCCGGGTCGGCCGACAGCGAAGGCCAACCGCCTTCGACGTAGGTCTTGTAGGCTTCCTTGAAGCCCTTGGGCGGGGTCACTTCGTGCGTCGTCTTGTCCAGCGTGCAGCCTTCGGCATCGCCGCTGAGGTTGATCGGAAAGATCACCTCGGAGGCGAACTTGCCGCCTTCTTCCAGCACCGCGTTGAACGTGTCGACGTCGACGTCCGCATGCTGCGGCATCACCTTCAACTCGTCGACCACGTTCAGGACTTCATGCAGCACGAACTGCATGTCACGAAGCGGCGGGTTGTATTGGGGCATGGGAAGGCTCCTGGAACGTGTCGGAAAGAAAGCGGAAGGGGAGAGACGATCAGCGGCGCGGCGTGCGCGCCTCTTTCGATCGGGGCGGGTTGGCGTCCGGCTCGGGGTCGGCCGTCGTGCCGGGTGCTGTGGAAAGCGAATGCGCGAGCAGGCGCTCGAAGCCCAGGCGGGCGCGTTCGACGCTGCCGGGGTTGCGCAGGAAGCGCGCGTCGTGGTGCAGCGCGAGGATCAGGCCGTGGATCTCGAACATCAGCTGCTCGGGCGACGTCTCGCCGTTGAGGTGGCCCACGTCGATCGCGAGCTGGATGGAGCGCGTGAGCGCGTCCTGCCAGGTCTGGACCATCGTGGCCAGCGCGTCGCGTACGGGGCCGGGACGGTCGTCGAACTCCACCGCGCCGCTGATGTAGATGCAGCCCGAGTCGATCTCGAAGGAGACGCGGCGCACCCAGCGCTCGAACATCGCGCGCAGGCGCGGCAGGCCGCGCGGCTCGCGGATGGCGGGAAGGAAGACCTCTTCCTCGAACTTGACGTGATAGTCTCGAATGACCGAGATCTGCAGCTCCTCGCGCGAACCGAAGTGCGCGAAGACACCCGACTTGCTCATGCCCGTGACCTCGGCCAGCAGGCCGATGGACAGGCCCTCCAGGCCCTTGTTGGCCGCGAGGCCCAGCGCCGCCTCGATGATCGTGGCGCGCGTCTGCAGGCCCTTTTGCAGGGGGCGAGGCGGGCGGCGAAGAGCGGTTGCGTCGTTCACGGGGGTCTGCCGGGGCGAGCCGGAGTGCGTTGAGTGCCTGACGGGATCTTCGGCAGCCGGGGTGGCGGCCGGACGGAGGAATCGAACGGTCGTGCTATTTTGCATAGGACCAGGCCCAGCGCCAATGCCGTCGCCCACTTTTTTTAGGGTCGCGATCCTAGAAAGCGACACAAATAGCACGAGCGTGCGATTTCCATCATGGTTAACGCGCACGCCGAACAGGAATCGATGACCGGCGCGTGACGCCGCCGAGTTGGCCATGGCTTGCCCGCAACGCTGGGAATCCGACCAATTGAGGTTTTATCCAGTAGTTGTATGCTTGCCGTACCAAAGGAGCGCCCCGGAAATGGATGTTCTGCAGCTGGACGTGTCGGGAAGGCCACAAGCCTGGATGACGGTCAAGGAGGCCGCCATCCTGTATGCGTGCGACGCCGTGGCGTGGACGCTGGGCGACCCGTGCCATGTGATGCGGGGCGGCATGCAGCGCGCCACCGGCCTGCAGTCGCGCATCGAGGTGCACTCCATCATCGCGGTGCGCGGCACCATCCCGTCGCGCGCCTGGCGCCAGGCGCCCGCGCTCACCAACGGCAAGCTGTTCGCCCGCGACCGCCAGATCTGCGCCTACTGCGCCGGCCGCTTCGCCAGCGACGAGCTCACCCGCGAGCACATCGTCCCGGTCTCGCGCCGCGGCCTCGATACCTGGATGAACTGCATCACCGCCTGCCGCGGCTGCAACGGCCGCAAGGGCAACCGCCTGCCCGAGGAAGCCAACATGACGCTGATGTACCTGCCCTACGTGCCCAGCCTGCACGAGGACATGATCCTGCGTGGCCGCCGCATCCTCGCCGACCAGATGGAATTCCTGCTGGCCAGCGTGCCGCGCAGCAGCCGTCTCCACGGATGATCCGGCGGCTGAATCGAGGCTGTCGCCGGCACATTTCTTTACCCACTGCGCCCACCTCGGGCAATTGCTTTGCTGCACAGTGGAAGCACCTGACGGGTGTCAACTGTTGGCGACTTGCCTGCGTTGGCAGGTCATCCCCGGAGAATCAATCATGTTCAAGCAACTCACCCTGATCGCCGCCATCGCCGGCGCCGCGTCGCTCACCGGCTGCGTCGTGGCCAATCCCAACACGGTGAGCGCCTACGACACGCAGCGCATGTCCACCGTGATCGACGCCACCGTGCTGTCGGTGCGCCCCGTCACGCTGCAGGGCCGCGACACCGGCGTGGGCACCGTCAGCGGCGCCGTCATCGGCGGCATCGCCGGCTCCAACGTCGGCGGCCCCCGCACGGGCGGCATCGTCGGCATCGCCGGCGCCGTCGTCGGCGGCCTGATCGGCAACGCGGTCGAGCGCGACGCCACGCAGCAGCAGGGCGTCGAGATCCTGCTGCAGCTCAAGAACGGCGACCGCCGCCAGGTCGTCCAGGGCATCGGCACCGACACCTTCGCCGCCGGCGACCCGGTGATCCTGGTCACCACCGGCGGCCGCACGCGCGTGATGCGCGCGCCGCCGGTCACCACCGGCAGCACGGCGCCCAGCGCCTATCCGACGGCGTATCCGGCGCCCGCGCAACAGTAGGCACCGACGGCCCGCGCGAGGCACCCCGGCGGCGCCTCACGCCGTGAGCCACCGACTCTCCAAGATGCGGGCTACGGCTCGCATTTCTTTTGGCAATTCCAGAAATCGCGGGGCCGCGGGAGAGAAGAAGTGCCCCTCAAGATCGTCGTGACGCTGCATGGGATCCGCACCCGCGGACAGTGGCAGAAGCAGATCACGCCCTACCTGGCCCGCCACGGGCTCATTCCCTACCACCTCGACTACGGCTTCTTCGGCGTGCTGTCGTTCCTGATGCCGTGGACGCGCGCCGGCCGCGTGCAGTGGCTGCGCGGCGAGCTGCGCGACCTGATGGATCGCACCGGCGCGAAACGCGTCAGCCTGATCGCCCACAGCTTCGGCACCTGGCTCGCGCTGGAGGTGCTCGAGGCCGAGAACGGCAACCTGCGCTTCGACCGCGTGGTGCTCACCGGCAGCATCGTGCGGCGCGACTTCCCGTGGGGTTCGACGCTGCTGCGCAAGCGCTGGATCCAGGCTGTGCGCAACGAGCGCGCCACCGGTGACTGGGTAGTGCGCGCCGCGGAGCTGTTCGCCCGCCTGGCCGGACCGCTCGCGCCGCGCGCCGGCGCGAGCGGCGCCCTCGGCTTCAACACCGCCTGCCCCGGCGTGCACGACCACCCTATCGCCGGCGGCCACAGCTAGGTGCTCAACATCGCCAACTACGACCGCTGGGCCCGCTTCATCGCGTTCCCGCGCCTGCCGCCCGACCACCTGCGCCGCGTGCGCATGCTGGTGCAGCAGATCCGCGCGCTGGCGGCGTCGCGGCTCGGCGTGGACGCGTCGCTGGTGCGCGCCAACCTCTTCGTGCCGAGCGCCAACGCCCTGCGCATGATCCCCGGCGCATGGGACAACATGAGCTGGGCCCCGGAGCACGACATCGAGCTGGCGCTGGACCACGGCAGCACGGGCCGCGCGTTCACCGACGGCACGCCGTTCTCCATCCGGCGCCTGGGCGGCAGCTGGACGGCCGGTGTGCTGCCCGGCCCCGAGCAGGCCAGGCTCGACCCGCGCCTGCAGTGGGTGCTGTCGCTGCCCATCGGCCGGCTCGTCACGCGCGACGGCATCACCGTCGCGCGCGACGTGGTGGGCGTGCTCAACGTCGACGGGCTCGACAGCGTTCCGCCCTTGCTGCAGACTGCGGGCGACCCGACGCTGAAGACGCTTGTCTTCACGCTGTGGGCCTCGACGGAGAAGATCCGCGAGTCGCTGGCCCTGGCCGACACCGGAGAACCGCTGCATGACGATTGACGCCCCCGCGACCTTGACCGACGTCACCGAGCGCCACGACGAGCTCGTGCAGTTCGTCTACCGCGCCGCCGCCGCCGCGCGCCTGGTGGCCAACGCCCGCTCGCTGCTGGCCGCGGCGCCCAGCGAGCTCGCCGATTCCTTCGAGCAGGCGGTGCGCGCGTCGGAGTTTGCATCCTGAGCGCCGCCCTCGACGAGGCCCGGCTGGCCGACCTGGTGGCACGCGCCCGCGCCGTGCTGCCCAACGCCCACGCGCCCTACTCCGACTTCCGCGTGGCCGCCGCCGTGCTCGACGACCAGGGCCGCGTGCACCTGGGCGTCAACGTCGAGAACGCGTCGTACGGACTCACCAACTGCGCCGAGCGCGTGGCCATCGGCGTGGCCGTCGCCGCCGGCGCGAAGCGCATCCTGGCCGTCGGCGTCACCGCCGCGAAGCTCAAGCCGATCACGCCCTGTGGCGCCTGCCGCCAGGTGATCCGGGAGTTCGCCGACGCGAACGCGCCGGTGGCCAGCGACACGCTCGACGGCCGCATCGTGGTCACCACCGCGGGCGAGCTGCTGCCCGGCGCGTTCCTCAGCCTGACCCAGCCGGACTAGGTGTGAAGAGTCAAGAGGTTCTTTCGTGATCTCTTGATCCGGGACATCGGCGGCTGGCAGCCGATGCCGTGATGCGGGCGGTGCCAGTTGTAGAAGTGATTCCAGACAGGCAGGGCCTTACGGCGAGCTTCGGACGTCGCATAGGACCTCCCGTAGGCCCATTCGCGGAGCGCTGACTGGATGAAGCGCTCGGCCTTCCCATTGGTCTGTGGCCGATATGCTCGCGTGAACTTCTGCTTGATGCCGAGTTCAACGCACGCGTCTCGGAATGAGAACGAGTGGAAGGCCGGGCCGTTGTCGGTCAACACGCGTTGCACCGATACGCCGAGCTTGGCGAAGTACGCGACAGCCTCTCGCAGGAAGCTCTCCGCGCTGTCCTTGCGCTCGTCAGGCCGCATGGCGGTAAAGGCGACCCGGGCGTGGTCGTCGACAGCAACGAACAGGTATTCGTAGCCCAGGCCCCGCGTTCTCTTGGTGTAGTCGCCGGTGATGCGATGCCCGACATCCGAAAACTTGCCGAGCTTCTTGATGTCGATGTGGAGCAGGTCGCCCGGCGCCTCGCGCTCGTATCGTTGAACTGCATCGATTGGAGCCAGGTCGCTGAATCTCGAGAGGCCAGCTCGGCGCAGAACGCGACTGACCGTGGCCTTGGAAACACCAAGATAGGTCGCGATCCGCGATTGCGTGAACAGCTTGCGCCGCAGCTCAACGATGGCCAACGCGACGCTGGGATCGATGGCGCGTGGAGATCTTGAGGGACGCGAAGACTTGTCGGCAAGCCCCGATGCTCCATCAGCCAGGTAACGGCCAAGCCACTTCCTCGCCGTCACCGCGCTGACGCCGTGTGCAGCGGCTGCCTCTGAGGCTCGCAAGCCACGTTTGGTGATGTCCTCGACCATCTCCAGTCGCCTCAGAAACGTCAATCGGGCATTCTTATGGGTGTTCATCCGGACTCCGGCTTCGAGTTACAGGGGGGTTGGCGATTCCCAGTCTCTCAAAACCACTCCGGATGAACACCCGCAACAACCTATTGAAGCTTCACAGCCTGCGAGGCCCCAGGCGTCGTTGGCCGCTCCTTGCGGGCGTCCAGCCCGCCGCGTCGCGTCCGCCTAGCCTGGGGCCTCGCAGGCGGCCGGCGCGGGCACGCATTTAGTGTGAACAGGCCCTAGCGCTTCGCGGTCAGCTCGCGCACCAGCTGCGCGGCCGGGATCGCCCGGCATCCGCTCACGTCCTGCCCGGCCCACAGCGGCGAGAAATCGCCGCGGCCGGCCTGCTCGGCGGCAGCGCGCAACGGCGCGATCGCGTTGACGGCCGACGGGAAGGCCGGCGGCAGCGCGCTGATCGGCCCCAGCTCGCGCATCAGCCGGTTGACGATGCCGCGCGCTGGTCGTCCGCTGAACAGGTTGGTGAGCGCGGTCTGGCTCGCGACCTCGCTCTGCAGCGCGGCCCGGTGCACCGCGCTGGTGGTGGCCTCGTCGCACAGCAGGAAGGCGGTGCCGAGCTGCACGGCGCTGGCGCCCAGGCGCAGCGCGTCGTCCACGCCGGCCGCGTCGGCGATGCCGCCGGCGGCGATCACCGGCACGCGCACGGCCTCGAGGAGGGACGTCAGCAACGAGCGCATGCGCAGCTGCGACGCGAGGTCGAACGACGCGCCGGCGGACAGGAACACGCCGCGATGGCCGCCGGCCTCCAGGCCCTGGGCGATGATCGCGTCGACGCCCTGCGCGGCCAGCCACTGCGCCTCGGCCACGGTCGTCGCCGATGACCACACCTGCGCGCCCGAGCGACGCACGCGCTCGAGCAGCGGCGCGGGCGGCAGCCCGAAATGGAAGCTGACGACCGCGGGGCGCAGCGCCTCGATCGCGTCGGCCGCCTCGTCGCCGAACGGCAGCCGGCCCGGGCCGTTGGCGATCGCCGAGAACGACAGGCCCAGCTCCTCGTAGTACGGCCGCAGCGCCTCGCGCCACGCGGCCTCGCGCGCGGGGTCCGCCGCGGGCTGGGCGTGGCAGAAGAAGTTGAGGTTCACCGGCAGGCCGCCGTCGCGCCGCATCGCGTCCACCGCGTCGCGCAAGGCCTGCGGGGTCATCGCGGCGCCCGGCAGCGAGCCCAGCGCGCCCGCGCCGGACACCGCCGCGGCCATGGCCACGCCCTGGAAGCCGGCCATCGGGGCCTGGATGAGCGGCAGCTCGAGGCCCAGTCGGGCGGTGAAGGCGCGGGTGGCTGGCGTGGCGTGCATGGGTGGATGTTGGCACCGATCGGACGTCCCGGCCCGTTGTCGGGGCATGGGCCTTGCCACGTGAGGGGCAGCGTTTCAACCAACAAGGAATCCTCATGAAGACCAACTCGCTCACCCTCCTCTCCACCGCCGCGCTGGCGCTCGCCGCCTCGATGGGCGCGCAGGCCGCGTCGCCCGCCAGCCTGTCGCACCAGGACAAGTCGTTCCTCGAGGACGCCGCCGAGGGCGGCAACGCCGAGGTGTCGGCCAGCCAGATGGCGATCGCGAAATCGGGCAGCGCCGACGTGAAGACCTTCGCGCAGATGATGGTGGACGACCACGGCAAGGCCGGCGCCGAACTGAAGGGCCTGGCCGAGCAGAAAGGCGTGAAGGTGTCCGATACGCCCACCGTCACGAAGAAGACCGAGATCAAGCTGCTGTCCGAACGCAAGGGCTCGAGCTTCGACCAGCACTACGCCGACTCGATCGGCGTGAAGGCCCATCAGGACACGATCAAGCTGTTCCAGAAGGAAGTCGACAAGGGCAGCGACCCCGACGTGAAGGCCTGGGCCTCGAAGACCCTGCCCACGCTGCAGCACGACCTCGAGGCGGCGCTGGCGCTCAAGGCCAGGACCGACGCCGAGACCAAGTCCTGACCCCCAGCTTCGCGCGCACCGGGGCCGTCCGCGGGCCCGGTGCTTGCCCGAAGGCGCCAGCCCCCCCTCCCAAGGACACGACCATGCGACAGATCGTCGTCGGCACCTTCGACCAGCAGGACTCCGCCCGCGCCGCCATCGCCGCGCTCGCCAACGACCGCTTCGATCCGCGCCGCGTGCATGCGATCGAGACGCCGAGGCACGTGCTGGACGACGACGCGCCGCCGCCGGCCATCGCCGAGGACAGCATGGTCGACCACCTGCGCAACTTCCTCGCCGGCCTGCTCGGCATGAGCCCGGACGTGAGCGCGTATGCCGCCGCGATGCGCCGCGGCGGCGCCGTCGTGCGCGTGGACGTCGACGACCAGCCGCAGGCCGCGCGCGCCGAAAAGGCGTTCGTCAAGGCGGGCGCGATCGACGTCACGCGGCGCACCAACGACTGAAGCATCCCTGCCTGCATCGCGGCGCCCGTTGCCGCGATGCGACGCGACGTGGCGTTTCCGAGCAGAGGCAATGCCCGGCCGTTCCCGTATGCTCGCGCGGACCCGCTCCGCACTCCGGGAGTCGCGTCACTCCCATGAACGACAAGCAACGGCCACTCCAGGATCAACGCCTCCAGACCACCGCCATGACGGTGGTGAGTTCGTTGCTGCAGTCCTTGCTGATCGGCCTGTTCGCCTGGAACGGCACCACCACCTGGAACGTCGCGCTCGCGTTCTTCCTGCTCAGCGCCGGTAGCACGAGCCTGTTCTTCCTGGCGGTGCATCGCGGCTGGAACCTGCACTTGCGCGAGCGCTGGCTGCTGTGGGGCCAGCTGATGTGCAACTACGTCATCCAGCTGGTCTTCATCGTCGCGGCGCCCACGCTGTGGATGATCTTCCTCGCCTCCAGCCTGGTGTCGTTCAACTACGCGATGCTGGGCTTCACGCCGCGGCAGTTCCGCTGGACCTGGCTCGGCTTCGGCGCCACCACCGCGCTCGCGCTGTGGATCGGCCGGGCCCGCTTCGGCTACCCCGAGCTCACCGACCTCAACGTCGCGCTGATGTGGCTGTTCTTCTTCCTGGCCGTGCGCCGCCTGGCGCTGATCGGCACGCAGTTCAGCACGCTGCGCGCCGAGCTGTCGCAGCGCAACCGGCAGCTGACGCTGTCGCTCGCGCGCATCCAGGAGCTCGCCAGCCACGACGACCTCACCGGCACGTTCAACCGCCGCCACTTCATGGAGCTGCTGCACGACGAGCGCGAACGCTCGCACCGCACCCGGCAGCCGTACTCGGTGGCCCTGTTCGACCTCGACCACTTCAAGACGATCAACGACCGCTTCGGCCACGCGGCGGGCGACGCCGTGCTGCGCGACTTCTGCACGCTGGTGCAGGCCCACATGCGCGTCACCGACCGCTTCGCGCGCTGGGGCGGCGAGGAGTTCGTGCTGCTGATGCCGGTGACCACGCCGGTGGAGAGCGCGTCGCTGGCGGTGGAACGCATCCGCGGCGCGGTGGCCGCGCACGACTGGAGCAGCACGTCGACGCTGCCCGCCGACGTGCGGGTGACCATGTCGGCGGGCGTGGCCACCTGCGTGCCGGGCGAATCGGCCGAGACCCTCGTCGCGCGCGCCGACGTGGCGCTGTACCAGGCCAAGGACGCCGGACGCAACTGCTTCGTGATGGCGCCCTGAGGGGCCCTAGTGCCAGCTGGTGAAGAACAGCCCCGCGACGGCCACGCCCATCACCGCCGTCGCCGCCCAGCCGAAGAAGCGGTGGCGCGGGCTGATCGTGAACTGGCCCATCAGGCGCCTGGACTGGCCGATCCACATCATCACCACCATGATGGGCACCGAGATCACGCCGTTGACGATGGCGCTCCACACCAGCGCCCTGATCGGGTCGACCTCCACGACGCTCATCAGCGTGCCGATGACCGTGGCGGCGATGATGATCACGTAGAAGCCGCGCGCCTCGTGGAAGCCGCGCGACAGCCCGGACTTCCATCCGAAGGTCTCGCTCACGGCGTAGGCCGCCGAGCCGGCCAGCACCGGCACCGCGAGCAGGCCCGTGCCGATGATGCCCAGCGCGAAGATCGCGAACGCGAACTCGCCGGCCACCGGCCGCAACGCCTCGGCGGCCTGCGACGAGGTCTGGATGTTGGTGATGCCGCGCAGGTTCAGCGTGACGGCCGTCGCGATCACGATGCACAGCGCGATCACGTTGGAGAACACCATGCCGAACGACGTGTCCTGCTTGATGCGCGACAGGTGCTCCGCGGCGTATTCCGGGTGGGTGCGCAGCTTGGCCGCCTCGGGCCGGCGCGCGTTGTCCTCCACCTCCTGCGCCGCCTGCCAGAAGAACAGGTAGGGGCTGATGGTGGTGCCCAGCACGGCCACCACCATGGCCGCGTAGTCGTTCATCGAGGTGCCCGCCGGCACGAAGCGCCACGGCGTCAGGCCCTCGACGGCCACCTGGCGCCAGGGCACCGACACCGACAGCACCACCGCCACGTAGGCGAACAGCCCCAGCGTGAGCCACTTGAGCACGCGCACCGTGCGCTCGTACGAGAACGACACCTGGCAGACGATGGACAGCACGCCGAAGCCCACCACGTACGGCGCGGGATGGCCGCCCGCGAGCAGGCGCACGCCCTCGCCCATCGCGCCGATGTCGGCCGCGATGTTGATGGTGTTGGCCACCACCAGCAGGCCCACCAGCGCCAGCGTGAGCCAGCGCGGGCACATCTTGGCGATGTTGGCGCCCAGGCCCTCTCCGGTGACCCAGCCGATGCGCGCCGACAGCATCTGGATGCCGATCATCAGCGGCGTGGTCAGCAGCAGCGTCCACACCAGGCCGAAGCGGAACTGCGAGCCGATCTGCGAATAGGTGGCGATGCCGCTCGGGTCGTCGTCGGCGGCGCCGGTGATGAGGCCGGGGCCCAGTCGGCGGGCGAAGCCGTTGATCTGGCCGTTGAGATTCGTGTTCATGCGGAACTCCCCCGCGCGCCCGGTCGGAGGCTGGCGGATGGGCGACGCGAGGCGTCGGATGCGGAGAACCGGGAAGCGCGCCGAGAGGGCGGCTCGCTGGCCGGGCGTTTCGGGAAGGGGTGCCTTCTCCGCCCGGCGGCAGGCGCTCAGGCCCGCGAGGTGGACGACGAAGGCACGCGACTGGGATGGGGGTCCATGGCTTGCGCGCGTCGTGATCGAAGCGCGGATTATCGGCAGGCTTGCAAAACCCGGTCAACCGCATTCGTGATCGATCTGAAGCCCCGCTGTCGGCGGCCTCGGCACGCCAAGTGCCATGCGACTGGATGAATCCACCCTCGCCCGCATGGCGCCGCCTGTTTCCGCGCTCGATCGCGGGCCGCGTCGCACTGGGCGTGTTCGCCGCACTCGTGGCGCTCGCCTGCACGTTCGACTGGAACTGGTGCCGGCCGTTGATCCGCCGCTACGTGATGTCGCACTCGGGCCGCGACATCCGCTTCGACGACCTGCAGGTGCACTGGCGCGACGGGCTGGACCCGACGATCGAGTTGCGCGGGCTGACGATAGACAACGCCCCGTGGGCCGCGTCGCACGCGCCGTTCATCCGCGCCGGCCGCATCGCCGCCACCGTGTCGTGGCGAAGCCTGGGCTCGGACATGACGATCGTGAACCTGATCGAGCTGGAGGACGCGCGGGTCGACGCGGAGCGCCTCGCCGACGGCCTGCGCAACTGGCGCGTCACGCAGCCCGACGACCGCGGGCCGCCCCACGTGCGCGTGCTGGCGCTCGACGCGCGACGCAGCGCCCTGCACCTGATCCACCGCGGCATCGGGCTGGAACTCGACGCGCGGACGGCGCCGCTGCCCGCGCCGGAGACCCTGGCCGGCCGCGCCGCCCCGCCGTTGACTAAGCGCCTGTCGTTCTCCGGCACCGTCGACGGCCACGCGTTCGATGGCGACGCGCACGTGAGCGACGTGCTCACCTTCGGCGCGACGCCGCGCCAGTTCGCGGTGCGCGGCACGGCGCGCCTGGGTACGTTGAAGCTGGACGCGTCCGGCGTGTCCAACGACGTGCACGCCCTCGGCGACGTCAACCTCGACGCGACGCTCGCCGCCGAGGGCACGGGGTCGCCGTGGCCGCTGCCCGAGGCGGTCGCGCGCGTGCGCCCGCTCGTCGCGCGCGGGCACGTGGCCAGGTCCGGCGACCACTGGACCGCCGACGGCCTGCGCCTGGCCGCCGGCCGCCACACCACGCTCGTGGCCGACGTGGCGTTCACCGGAACGTGGAAGAGCGATTCGCCACGCCGCACGCTGAAGGCCACGCTGCGCGACGCCGTCCTCGACGCCGACGACCTGTCGCTGCTGCGTGGCAAGACGCCGCCGGGCGAGCAGGCGCTGTCGACGACGCCCCTGCCGCTGGATCGCCTGCGCGCGCTCGACGCCGACGTCGACCTGCGTCCCGCCCGCTTCGTCGGCGCGGAGCGCGCCTTCGCGCAGAGCGTGCGCGCCCACGCCGTGCTCCGGGACGGCGTGCTGCGCGTGCAGCCGCTGGACATCGGTGTCGCCGACGGCCACGTGGGCGGCACGCTGGTCATCGACGCCACGCGAACGCCCGCCACGCTGACGGCGGACCTGCAGGCGCGGCAACTGCGCATCGAGCAGTTGTCGTCCGTGCTCGCGGCCAACGGCGCGCTGTCCGGCTCGGTCGACGGCCACGCGTCGGTGCGCACGCGCGGGGACTCGGCGCGCGCGCTCGTCGCGGCGGCGGACGGCAGCGTCACGCTGTCGCTGGCCGAGGGCGCCACGGTCTCGAAGCGGCTCGACGCCAAGCTGGGCCTGAACGGCGGCGAGTGGCTGCGCACGCTGTTCGACAAGTCGGCGCGCGTGCCGGTGCAGTGCGCCGAGGCCACGCTGGCGCTGGCGGGCGGCGTGGCCACGCCGCGCCGCTTCGTGTTCGAGACGCCCGACACCGCGCTGGCCGCGCAGGGATCGCTGAACCTGGTGGACGAGACCATCGACGCGACGTTGACGCCGGCGCACAAGAAGCTCGCGCTGCTGGCGCTGGACAAGTCCATCCACGCCGAAGGCTCGTGGCACGACGTGAAGATCTCGTTGAAGCCGCCCGCGGACGTGACGCCCGCCCGCTGCGGCCGCTGAGTTCAGGCCGTCGGAGCGTGCGCGATCGGGGCCGCGGGCTCGCGCCGCGCGCGCCCGTCCAGCAACGGCACCAGCCACACGATCACCGCCACCAGCAGCACGAGCAGGCCCAGCGCCCAGGTGAGGCTGGTGGCCTGCGCGAGCCAGCCGATCAGCGGCGGCCCGAGCAGCAGGCCCGAATAGCCGAAGCCCGACAACAGCGCCACGGCGCGCGCCGCCGAGACTTCGCCCGCCGCGCCGCCGGCCAGCGCGTCGGCGCGCCGCCCCGCCGCGGCGAACGCGGTGGGCACGACGGTGGCCATGCCGAGGCCCAGCAACACGAACGCGAGCATCGCGGAGTCCACGCGCGCCAGCACCAGCGCGCCCGCGAGCGCCGCCGTGCCAAGCGCGGTGAGCACGCGCAGCAACCGCACGCTGCCGAAGATCTCCAGCAGACGGTCGCCCACCATGCGCATCGTGGTCATCGCGCCGGCGAACACCGCGTAGCCGAGCGCGGCGAGCGACTCGCTCGCCTGCGCCTTGTCATGCAGCCACACGGCGCTCCAGTCGGCCAGCGCGCCCTCGGTGAGGAACGCGCAGAAGCAGATCAGGCCCAGCCCCAGCAGCACGCGATCGGCTCGCGGGCCGCGGCGCCGGAAGCTCATCGACGGACGCATCGGCGCGGGCGCGGCGCCGGTGCGCGCGGGCAGGCGCGCCCGCGCGAGCAGCATCAGCGCCGCCAGCAGCACGCCGGCGAGCGCGACCGCGGCACCCGTCAGGTGCAGCAGCGGCGACAGCGCCGCGTGCGCGGCCAGGCTGCCCACGCCGGCGCCCACCAGGCCCCCGGCGCTCCACGCGCCGTGCAGCGACGACATGATCGGGCGCGGCACGCGCGCCTGCACGTCCACGGCCAGCACGTTCATCGCCACCTGCATCGTGCCGAGCGCCGCGCCCACCTCGAGCATCACGAGCACCAGCGACGGCACGATGCCGATCAGGAACGGCATCGGCAGCATCACGAGCAGCGCGAGGCCGGCCAGCAGCGCCAGCTGGCGGGCGCCCATCAACTGCGCGCCCTTGCCCGCCAGCGGGAACGACAGCAGCACGCCGCACGACATCGCGAACAGCACGCTGCCCAGCGTGCCGTCGCTGAGCCCGAGGCCCGCGCGCAGCGCCGGGATGCGCGAGACCCAGGACGCGAACGCGGCCCCGTTGACGAAGAAGATCAGGCCGACGCCGACGCGCGCCCGCAGCATCGTGGCCGCGGTGATCGAAGGGGAAGGCGGCGCCGGATCATCCATGCCGGAATGCTAGCGGTGAAATCGCCACAGTCAAGCAATTTCGAGCATTTTCGAGCAATCTCGCGGGGTTCATTCCTACAATGTGAACCGTCGCCGCCTTCTCAGGATTGACCTTGGACACCGACTCCCGATCGCCCCGTTTCACCGCCGAGCGCCAGCGCCGCATCGAGGCCATGCTGCGCGAGCAGGGTCGCGTGGAAGTGCTCGAACTTGCTCGACTGCTTCAGGTTTCCGAGCATACGGTGCGGCGCGACCTGCTGGCGCTGCAGGAGCAAGGCCTGCTCCAGCGCACCCACGGCGGCGCCGTGACGCTGGACACGCAGCGCCTGGGCCTGGGTGCCCGCGCGTCGGTACTGGCCGACGCCAAGGCCGCCGTCGGACGCGCCGCGGCGGCGCTGGTCGAACCGGGCCAGACCGTGGTGCTCGATGCCGGCTCCACGCCGCTGGCGATGGCCCGCGCGCTGACGGTGCGGCCGTTGACGGTCATCACGAGCTCGCTGGACGTGGCCGCGATCTTCGCCGGCGACCCGCAGGTGCAGATCGCGCTCACCGGCGGCACCTGGCAGCACGAGAACCGCGCGCTGTGGGGCCCGGCCGCCGTGGCGATGCTGGCCAACTGCCGCGCCGACTGGGCCGTGCCCGGCGCCTGCGCGATCGACGAGCGCCTGGGCGTCAGCGCCCCTGACGAAGCCGACGCGGCGCTCAAGCGCGCGATGATCGCCTGCGCGCGCCGCACGCTGATCCTGGCCGACCATTCCAAGCTGGGCAACACCGCGCCCTTCCACGTGGCGCAGTGGTCGCAGGTGCACGCGCTGCTGATCGACGAGCCGTGGGCCGAGGGCGCGGCGGCGGGCGTGCCGGTGGTGGTCGCCGGATGACCCCCGCTGCATCCTCGCCGCTGCTACCGCGGCGTCCCGACGAACCCGTGCCGCGCCCCCGTGGCATCGAAATACTCGCCCGCCACGCCGCCCCAGTTGTTGATCGACGTGATCACCGTCGCCACCGCGCCGGGCACGTCGATCGCGCGGATCTGCCGCTCGGTCTTGATGAAGCCATGGAGCGCTCCGGCCGGGTCGGTGTAGTAGCCGGCTACCTGGCCAAGGTCGTTGAGGGAGAAGGCAACCGTGCTCTGCTGGGCGGGCACGTCCAGCGTCACGATCTTGCCGCCGGCGCTGCGGTAGAAGCCGTGCGTGACCTTCGGGTCGGCGTCCCAGTAGCCGACCGACTCCCCGGCGGTGTTCAGGCCCAGCGGGTAGGTGTCGCGCGCGCCCGCCACGTCGATCGGGGTGTCCTTGCCGCGCTGGCGCAGCACGCCGTGGAAGACGCCGTCCGCATCCCAGTAGACGCCCAGGATCGCGTCGAACAGGTTCACGCCGTCCACGTTCGAGTTGACGTGGCCGCCGAAGTCGACCGTCTCGAAGCGGCCGTTGCGGATCACGAAGCCATGCTGCGCGCCGGTGGCGTCGGCGTAGGCGCCGAAGGTCGTGCCGACGTCGTTGGGGCCGCCGGCGGCGCTGAAATACGACCCCAGGCGATCCGGGTCGAGCGGCTCGAACTTGCCGTGCAGCCGGGTCATCGCATGCGCCTTCCCGCCCGCGACCGCGTACTGTCCGGCGAGCCCGCCGAAGTCGTCGATGCCCCAGAGGATGGTCGACGACGCGCCGGGGTAGTCGACGGTCTCGAAGGCGTATGCGTGCGCGCCATCGGCCAACACGACATCCGGCGTGACGTCGGCCGCGCCGGCGCTTGCCCCGACCAGGGCCAGGACGCCGGCCGCCAGGGCGGCCGGAACGCTCGAAAAGGTTTTGTTCGACATGAAGGAACTCCCGTAAAGTGGATGAAGGGGCGATGGCCGGCCCGCAGCGCGTCGCCGCTCTCCTGCTCAGCCATCTCCCTTTGAAGCGCAATTCGCTGGTCCGCACCGACATCCCGGCGCCGGAAAACTTCACGACCCCCCCCCTATCTCGCGCCCCGCGCATGAACGCCGACCTGCCGATCACCGACATCCTCGCGCGCGCATCCGCCGGCGACGCCGCCGCCATCGACGGGCTGATGCCGCGGATCTACGCCACCCTTCACCGGCTCGCGCACCGCCAGCGCCGGCACGAAGACGCCCATACGCTGCAGACGACGGCCCTTGTCCACGAGGCCTGGCTGCAGCTGGCGAACAAGGGCGCGATGTCGTTCTCCGATCGCGCGCATCTCTACGCCTACATGAGCCAGGCGATGCGCCACATCCTCGTCGACCATGCCCGGCGACGCCGCGCGCAGAAGCGCCAGGCACCGGAGGTGACGGAGCCGTCGAGCCCGGACGCGCTCGACGTGCTGGCGATCGACGAGGCCATGCGCCAGCTGGCCGCGCTGGACCCGCGCCTCGCGCGCGTGGCGGAGCTGCGCCTGTTCGGCGACCTGTCGAGCCCGGAGATCGCCGACATCCTCGACCTCACCGCTCGCACCGTCGAGCGCGACTGGCTGAAGGCGCGCGCCTTTCTTTCGGCCTGCCTCGTGCCGGAAGCGTGAGCCGATGTCGGTGATCGCCGCCGGATCACGCTAAGAGCACCAGGAGGACCCCGCCGACGATGGACGACTTGCGCGAGCGCTGGACCGAGGTCGAGGCGCTGATCGACCGCCTGTTCGACGTCCCCGTCCCGAAGCGGGCCGACTGGCTGCGAGCGCATTGCCCCGACCCGGGCCTGCGGGCGCTGGTGGCGCGCGCGCTCGACGATGCCCCCGGCGTCGAGTCGCTCGAGCGCGGCATGGCGCAGTGGCTGCCGGCGCTTGCGCAGGGGCTCGCCGAGCGGCTGCCGGACATCCCGGGCTATCGGGTGCTGCGCTTCGTGGGCGCGGGCGGCATGGCCAGCGTGTTCGAGGCGCGGCGCGAGCTGCCCGGCGGGCCCCAGACGGTCGCCCTGAAGCTGCTGCGGCTCGACGTCCACGACGCCGACGAGCGCCGCGCCTTCCTGCGCGAGCAGCGCATCCTGGCCAGGCTGCAGCATCCGCACGTGGCCCAGCTGCTCGATGCCGGCTTCACGCCGACGGGCACGCCGTTCCTGGCGCTGGAGTTCGTCGCGGGCGAGAACCTCGTCCAGCACGCCCGCAGCCGCGGGCTGCCCGTGCGCGAGCGGCTCGCCCTGTTCATGGACGCCTGCGCCGCGGTCGAGCACGCCCATCGCAACCTGATCGTGCACCGCGACCTGAAGCCGGGCAACGTGCTGGTGAGCGCGGAGGGCCGGGTCAAGCTCGTCGACTTCGGCATCGCCAAGGTGCTGACGGGCGATGTCGAACCCACCCGTACCCAGGCCCGGCGCATGACTCGTGCCTATGCCGCACCCGAGCAACTGGCAGGCGAAGCCGCCACCACCTCCATCGACGTCTACGCGCTCGGCGTGATGCTGGCGGAGCTGCTCGCCGGGCGGCGGCCCGGCAGCGCGGACGGCGGCGCGCCGGCAGACGACGACTCGACGCGGCGCCGGCTCGGCACGGAACTCCACGCGATCGTGCAGGCCGCGACGCGGCCCGACCCGCTGCGCCGCTACCCGGGCGTCGCGATGCTGCGCGAGGACGTCCAGCGTTACCTCGACGGCCAGCCGCTGCAGGCGCGGCCCGACCGGATCGGCTACCGCGTCCGCAAGTTCGTGAAGCGGCATGCGCTGGCGGTGTCGGCGAGCGCGGTGGTGGTCGCGCTGCTCGTCGCCGCCACCGCCACCGGGCTCTACGAGGCCAGGCTCGCACGCGCGGCCGCCCGGCAGACTCGGGCCCAGGCTCTCGCCGCCCAGGACGAGGCACGCCGGGCGGATGCACTCAAGTCCTTTCTAGAAGGCCTCTTCGACCGCGCCACGAGCGGCGCGGCCGGCAACGACACCGCGGAGATCCTGCTGGCCCAGGGCCGCGAGCGCGTCGACCGCGACTTCGCGACGCAGCCGGCGCTGCAGGCCGACATCCTGGCGCTCATCGGCGACCTCGAGCGCCGCAGCGGCCATCCGGACCGGGCCCGGCAGCCGCTGGCGCAGGCCGCGGCGCTGGCGAAGACGCAGTTCGGCGGCGCCGACCTGCGCACGCTCCACATCGAGACCCTGCTCGCCAAGGAAGACGACGAGCTCGGCCACGTCCGCGAGGCCACGCTGCGCCTGCAGCGCGCGATCGACGCGGTAGATTCCGCGCCGAGCCGCGGTGCGCCGGAAGAGGCGCGCGCCCAGGCCTGGCTGGCGGGCCTGTTCGAGCGCAGTGGGGAATCGACGAAGGCGATCGCCCTCGGCGAGCGCGCGCTCGCGCTGGCGCGCCGCGGGTCGGGCGCCGGCGACGTGGAGACCGAGGTGGTGACCAACCTCGGCTGGATCCAGCTGGACGCGGGCCACCCGGCTCTCGCCGCGCCGCTGCTGCGCGAGGCGCTGACGCGCGCCCGCGCCAGACTGGGCGAGCGCCATCCCGACGTCGCCGATGCCACCACCTTCCTCGCGTCGGCCCTGCTGCAGCTGGGCCGCACCGGCGACGCCGGCCAACTGATGCACACCGCACTCGACATCGACGGCAGGCTGTATGCGCAGCCGAACGGCCGCACCGCCTGGCATCTCAACGACCTCGCCAACATCGACACCGTCGAGGGCCGTTTCGACGAGGCGCAGTCGCGCTACCTGCAGGCCCTGGCCCTGGCGCGATCGCGGGCACCCGCCACCGGCCTGAGCGAGGCGGTCGTCATCGCCAACCTGGCGCGGCTGCGCCATCGCCAGGGCGACGAGGCCGCGGCCGAGGCCGGCCTGCGCACGGCGATCGACCTCAAGCAGCGCCTGCTGGGCGCCGACTATGCCGACAACGGCCGCAGCTACGACCGCGCCTGCCTGGCCGAGGTCCTCGTCGCCCGCGGACGCCTGGACGAGGCGCGCACGCTGGCCGACGACGCGCTGGCCGACGCCCGTGCCCGGCATCCCGAGGCCCATCCGGACATCGCCTTCGCGCTGGCGACCCAGGCCCGGGTGAGGGCGGCCAGCGGCGATCTGGCGCACGCCGCGACGCAGGCCGACCAAGCCGTCGCCCTGGACACCCTGCTGGCCGACCAGGACTCGGAGAAGGCGATCCGGACGCGCCTGCTGTCCGGCCAGACGTTGCGCCAGTTGGGCCGCACCGGCGACGCCGTGCCGCCGCTGCAGGCCGCGCTGGCGTCGGCCGAGGCAATGGCGCCGCAGCAGCCCGCGCTGGTCGCCCACCTCGCGGCCGAACTGGCCGCCGCCGCCACGTCGTCGGGCGACGAGGCGACGGCCACGCGGATGCGCGGTCTCGCGCGCGCCTCGCTCGGGCAAGTGGCTCCGGGGCGTTGCACCGAACGCGATGCCGTCGTGCGCCTGCTGGCGACGAGGTGATGCCGGCGATGATCGTGTCGGCGCCCACCGCGGCGATGCCTGCGCCCATCGTGCAGGCGCCGACGGCACCCGGGGCGGGCTAGTAGAACCTCGGTATCGGCCCGTTCTGCGGCGTGGTGTCGCCGCCCAGGTCGAGCATCAGCTTGTCGACGAAGCACCAGCCCCAGCCTTCCGGCGGGTCGTAGCCTTCGATGATGGGGTGCGCCGTCGCGTGGAAGTGCTTGGTGGCGTGGCGGTTGGGCGAGTCGTCGCAGCAGCCCACGTGGCCGCAGATGCGGCACAGCCGCAGGTGGACCCATTCGTCGCCCGTCTTCAGGCATTCCTCGCAACCGAGCGCGCTGGGCGTGACGGAGGCGATCAGGTGCAGGTGCGTGCAGTGCTTGCTCATCGGTGTCCTCGTTCGCGGTGGCGTTGCGGATCATTCTGCGCGAAGGACGGCGGCCCGTCACGACAGCCCGCTGTCACGGGCGATTCATGCGCCTGTCTTACGCTGGCTCCAAAGGAATTCCGCATGAAGATCCTGATCGTCACGGACGCCTGGACGCCGCAGATCAACGGCGTCGTGCGCACCCTGCAGATGACGGTGCGCGAGCTGCAGGCGCTGGGGCACGCCGTCGAGATCCTGTCGCCCGACCTGTTCCGCTCCATCGCCTGCCCCGGCTACGCGGAGATCCGGCTGGCGCTGGCGAGCCGCCGCACGGTACGCCGCCGCATGCTGGCGCTCGCGCCCGACGCGCTGCACCTCGCCACGGAAGGGCCGCTCGGCGTGCACGCCCGCGCGGTCGCCCTTGAGCAGGGCTGGCCCTTCACCACGGCGTACCACACGCGCTTTCCGGAATACCTGCGCGCGCGCCTGCCGATCCCGACGGCGATGACCTACGCCTTCCTGCGCCGCTTCCACGACGCCGGCACGGCCACGCTGGCGGCCACGCCGGCGATCGTCGACGACCTGCGCGCGCACGGGTTCGCCGCGCCGCGCGTGTGGTCGCGCGGCGTGGACACCACGCTGTTCCATCCCGACGGCCCGCGCGAGCCGCGCGGCGGCGCGCCGGTGTTCCTGCACGTCGGCCGCATCGCCGTCGAGAAGCAGGTGGACGAGTTCCTCAAGCTGGACCTGCCCGGCGAGAAGTGGGTGGTGGGCGACGGACCCGAGCGCGCGCGCCTGCAGGCCGCGTACCCCGAGGCGCGCTGGTTCGGCGCGCTGCAGGGCGAGGCGCTGGCCCGCGTGTTCCGCAGCGCCGACGTGAAGGTGTTCACCAGCGTCACCGACACCTTCGGCCTGGTGCTGGTGGAGGCCATGGCCAGCGGCACGCCGGTGGCCGCCTTCCCGGTGGCCGGCCCCATCGACGTGGTGGGCCGCTCGGGCGGCGGCGTGCTCGACGCCGACCTGCGCCGCGCCTGCCTGGCCGCGCTGGCGCTCCCGCGCGAGGGTGCGCGGGCGCACGCGATGGGCTTCAGCTGGGCCGCGGCCACGCGCCAGTTCGTCGATGCGTTGCCGCTGATCCCGCGCCCGGTGGCGGGCGTGCTGCGGCACGCGGCCTGAGCCGCGCCGGCTCAGCGGCCCGACATCACCTCGGACAGCACCGCCAGCTCGGGCTGGCGCACGCCCGGCTGCGGCAGCGCGTCGTCGTCGCGGCCCGCCGGCTTGCCGTGCAGGTCGCGCTTGGACCAGTCGAGGATCTCCAGGCGGCCGTCCGGATGCTCCACCAGCGCCGTGAGGCTCTCCACCCAGTCGCCGTCGTTGCAATAGAGCACGCCGTCGATGTCGCGCATCTCGGCGTGGTGGATGTGGCCGCAGACCACGCCGTCGGCGCCGCGGCGCTTGGCCTCGCGCGCCACGGCCACCTCGAAGTCGCCGATGTAGCTCACCGCGCGCTTGACCTTCTGCTTCAGGTACTTCGACAGACTCCAGTACGGCAGCCCCATGCGCGCGCGCAGCGAGTTGAAGTGCTTGTTGAGCTTGAGGATGAAGGTGTAGAGCGAGTCGCCCACGTAGGCGAGCCATTTCGCGCACTGGATCACGCCGTCGAACAGGTCGCCGTGGGTGATCCAGAGTCGGCGGCCATCGGCCGTCTCGTGCATCCACTCGGTGACCACCTCGATGCCGCCGAACTCGTGCTCCACGTACTTGCGGGCGAACTCGTCGTGGTTGCCCGGCACGAAGATCACGCGCGTGCCCTTGCGCGCCTTGCGCAGCAGCTTCTGGATCACGTCGTTGTGCGCCTGCGGCCAGTACCACGAGCGGCGCAGCTGCCACCCGTCGATGATGTCGCCCACCAGGAACAGCTGGTCGCAGTCGACCTGCTTCAGGAAGTCCAGCAGCGCCACGGCCTGGCAACCGGGCGTGCCCAGGTGGAGGTCGGAGATCCAGACCGTGCGGACGCGCACCGTGGCGCCGTCGCGCGGCCGGTTGTCTTCGAACGGCGGCGAGAGGGGGTGGGCATGGCGATCCATGGCTCGCCATCCTGCGCGCGGCGCATGATGATGGCGCGACAGCAGCGTGACGATTGCGTGACTCGACCCCAGGCTGGCGCGGGGCTTGCATCGTGCTACAACCAGACGACACCAGGAGACCCCCATGAAGCAGAAATCCGTCCTCACCAGCGCCGACGTCGCCCGCATCCTCGATCACGCCCGCGCCGAGGCGCAGGCCAGCAAGTGGGCCGTGACGATCGCCATCGTCGACGACGGCGGCCACCCGCTCGCGCTCGAGCGCATGGACGGCGCCGCGCCGCTGTCGGCCTACATCGCCACCGAGAAGGCGCGCACCTCGGCCATGGGGCGCCGGCCCTCCGGCGACTACGAGGAGATGATCAGGGCCGGCCGCAACGCGTTCCTGTCGGCGCCGCTCACCGCGATGCTGGAAGGCGGCGTGCCGATCGTGGTCGACGGCCAGGTGATCGGCGCGGTGGGCGTTTCCGGCGTGAAGTCCGACCAGGACGCCCAGGTGGCCCGCGCCGGCATCGCGAGCCTGGCGGCATGACCCGCGGCGCCGCACCAGGATGGGCCTGCGGCGCACGCCGCACCGTCTGGGCACCGGTGTAAGCGCCGGCTGACGCCTGTTCGAGCCCGATACCGACTGACACGCCGCCGGCTTGCGGCGACCATGCAAGCACACCGGCCGCGCACTGCTGACTGCCGTGAACCCAACCGGCAGGAACCATGCTCATCAAGATCGGCTTCGACATCGAACTCAGCGTCACCACCCCGATGGCGCTGATCTACCTGCTGCACGTGCACCCGTCGCGCCAGGACGACCTGCAGACGCCGGAGGACTTCCACGTGTCGCCCCCGGTGGACGTGGACAACTTCGTCGACTACTTCGGCAACCACTGCGGCCGCATCAACGTGCCGGCCGGGTTCGACAAGGTGCGCTTCACCAACGAGGCCGTTGTCGCCGACTCCGGCCTGCCCGACCCGGTGGCCTGGGACGCCTGGCAGCACGACCCGTGCGAGTTGCCGGTCAGCACGCTGCAGTTCCTGCTCGCGAGCCGCTACTGCGAGGTCGACAGCGAGCTGATGCAGTTCGCCTGGAACCGGTTCGGCAACGGGCCGATGGGCTGGGGCCGAGTGCAGGCAATCTGCGACTTCGTGCACGGACACCTGCGCTTCGACTACCTGAAGGCGCGAGCCACCCGCACCGCGCTCGACGGCTTCCGAGAGAAGACCGGCGTCTGCCGCGACTTCACGCACCTGGCGATCACGCTGTGCCGCTGCATGAACATCCCGGCGCGCTACTGCACCGGCTACCTGGGCGACATCGGCATCCCGCCGGTGCCGTACCCGATGGACTTCAGCGCCTGGTTCGAGGTGTTCCTGGGCGACCGCTGGCATACCTTCGACGCGCGCCACAACACGCCGCGCATCGGCCGCATCGTGATGGCGCGCGGGCGCGACGCGAGCGACGTGTCGATCACGATGGCCTTCGGACAGAACACGCTGACGCGGTTCGAGGTGACCACGTTCGAGGTGGCGCACGCCTGAAGCCCCCTTGCCCGGGTGCGGTGTCCCCCGCGCGGCACGTGGCGTGCTTACACTGGGTCGAACCCACCCATCGCCACGCTCGCGCGCGGCCGCCGCACCGTGAGCACCAGCGAATCGTTCGAATCCGTCCCCGTCCTCACGCAGGCGGTCACCCTCGCGTCCGCGCAGGAGCCCGCGGGCTCGCGCATCCACCTCATCGGCGGCGAGAAGGGCGGCGTGGGCAAGTCGGTGCTCTCGCGGCTGCTGGCGCAGTACTTCATCGACCACAACCTGGCGTTCACCGGCTTCGACACCGACCGCTCGCACGGCGCGCTCATGCGCTTCTACAAGGACTACGCGTCGCCGGTGCTGGTGGATCGCTTCGAGGCGCTGGACGCCATCGTCGAGAGCGCGATCGAGCACCCGGGCCAGCGCGTGCTGGTCGACCTGGCCGCGCAGACGCACGACCCGCTGGTGCGCTGGATGGACGAGTCCGGCGTGCTGGAGCTGGCCGCCGAGAGCGGCGTGCAGATCCACTACTGGCACGTGATGGACGCCGGGCGCGACTCCGTCGACCTGCTCGAGCGCCTCATCGACCGCTTCGAGGATCGCCTGCGGTACGTGCTGGTGCTCAACGAACTGCGCGGCGACGACTTCGGCAGCCTGCTGCGCTCGGGCCAGTTCGAGCGGGCGAAGGTCCTGGGCGGGCGCGTGGTGCGGCTCAAGCACCTGCAGGACGCCGTGCTGCGCAAGATCGACGCCACCGACACCAGCTTCTGGGCCGCCCGCACGATGGGCAGCAACGAGGGGCCGAAGCTGGGCCTGCTGGAGCGCCAGCGGCTGAAGATGTGGCTGGCGCACGCGTTCGCGGAGATCGCCGCGGCGGGGGTCTGAGAGGCCGCGCACACCAGGCGCCCAGGCAAGCGAAAACGCCCGCCGCGGCAAACAGGGGCGGGCGAGTCTTTGCGGCCTGTCCGCTTGGGGAAGACAGGCCGATGAGGTCGATCAGAACGAGTGGCGAATGCCCAGCACGTACTGGTTGATGCTCAGGTCGCCGGCGGCGGTCAGGCCGGCCGGGATCGAGGTGTCGAAGCGCGCGACACCCTTGTTCTGCATGCGCGTGGCCGACGTGTACACGGAAGTGCGCTTGGAGAGGTCGTACTGGTAGCCCAGGCCGTAGGCATTGGTCTTGGCGGTGTTGCCCGACACGATGGCGTAGCCGGCACCCGTGTTGTCCAGCTTGTTGTGCACGTACTGGGCCTTCAGCAGGCTGGCGCCGATGCGGTAGTCGGCACCCACCCAGAAGCCTTGGCCGCTTTGCTTGACGGCGATGTTGCGCTTGTCGTCGCCGTGCAGGTAGCCGGCTTCGATGTGCGCGACGTCGATGGTGTACTTGGCAGCGACGGTGATGATGTTCACGTCGGCCGAGGTGGCCAGTGCGGCGCCTTGCGCCTTGTCGTTGACGAAGGACACGACGGCGTCCAGGCCGTAGCCCGTGTAGCGCGCCGAGAGGTCGTACAGGCGAGTCTTCGTCGTCTGGCCGGTGATTTCGCCGGCGCCGTACAGGCCGCTGGCCGTGAAGCCCGAGAACGACGGCGTGGTGTAGCGCACCGAGTTGTTCACGCGGGCCGGGCTGCCGTTCAGGCCGGCACCCGTGGCGTTGCTCACGGTGGTGGCGGTGGCCGAGCTGCCTTGCACCGGCTCGTAGCCGCCAGCGAAGCCGCCGATGATGGCCGTCGAAGCGCCGGCCGGCGTGTTGCTGAAGACGCTGAACTGGTCGGTGATCGTGTAGAGCGTGCTGTACTGGCGACCGGCGCTGATCGTGCCGAATTCCGTGCTGCGCAGGGCGCCGAAGGCTTGACGGCCAAACAGCGCGCCGCCTTGTGCGGACGAGCCGGTATCCAGGTTCAGGCCGCCTTCGAGGGCGAAGTCGACGTAGTAGCCGGAGCCCAGGTCCTCGGTGCCCTTGAAGCCGATGCGGCTGCCGTTCAGGCCGCCGGACTGAACGCGCACGTCCGTGCTGGCGCCGTGAAGGTATTCGCCGTAGGCGTCGACGACACCGTAGACGGTGACGCTGGATTGCGCGAAGGCGGCGGGGGCGGCGAGGGCCAGGGCGATGGCGCCGAATTTGAAGTTCATGAAGTGTTCTCTGGAATCAGGATGAATGAAGAAGGCGAGCCGACGTTTGCCGCTGTTTTGACGATTTCTCGCGGCTTGGCGACGCTGTCGACCACGCGAATTGTGGATTTTAAGCGCCCTACAGCCAGGGTTCAGACTCGCCAAGACATCGCTAAGCTTATGAATTTATTGAGCTTCGCGCCGTTTCACCGGACTTGTCATAGTGCTCATCGGGTGTGACACCTAATTGACAACCGCGATTTTGCTTGCCCATTTCGTGGCAATCGCACAACGAAATCGCACCCTTCCGGCGACAGGGTCAAGACGGTGCACATGCCCCTCGAACGGGCATGCCCATGCACTTGCAAAGTGCCCGGCCGTGCGCGTAAAGTCCGCGCAATCGTTTGCGCAAACGTTTGCGCAGTCGATATCCGTGGCTTCAACCGGCCCGACAGCTCGGCAGCATCGACGCCGGCGCGGCCTTTCTTCCAGGAGACAACCCATGATCCGTTCGACCCGCCGTCTGGCCCTTCACACCCTGGCCGCCTGCGCCGCCCTGGCGCTCGTGCCGCAGTTCGCGTTCGCCGCCGACGCCAAGCCGCGCGTGGCGCTGGTGATGAAATCGCTCGCCAACGAGTTCTTCCAGACGATGCAGGACGGCGCCAAGGCCGACCAGAAGGCGCGCGCGTCGCAGTACACGCTGATCTCCAACGGGATCAAGGACGAGACCGACACCGCCGCGCAGATCAAGATCGTCCAGCAGATGCTCGTGGAGCACGTCGACGCGATCGTGATCGCGCCGGCCGATTCCAAGGCGCTGGTGCCCGTGCTGGCCGAGGCCGCGGCAAAGGGCGTGATCGTCGTCAACATCGACAACAAGCTCGACGCCGACGCGCTCAAGGAGAAGAACCTGGTGGTGCCGTTCGTCGGCCCCGACAACCGCAAGGGCGCGAAGCTGGCCGGCGACTATCTCGGCAAGCAGCTGAAGGCCGGCGACAAGGTGGGCATCCTCGAGGGCGTGTCCACCACGTTCAACGCGCAGCAGCGCACCGCCGGCTTCACCGACGCGATGAAGGCCGTCGGCGCCAACATCGTGAGCACGCAGTCGGGCCAGTGGGAGATGGACAAGGCCAACGCCGTGGCCGCCGCGATGCTGCGCGAGCACCCGGACCTGCGCGCGCTGCTGGCCGGCAACGACAACATGGCGCTCGGCGCCGTCGCCGCCATCAAGAGCGCCGGCAAGACCGGCAAGGTGCTGGTGGTGGGCTACGACAACATCAGCGCGATCAAGCCGATGCTGGCCGACGGCCGCGTGCTGGCCACGGTGGACCAGTTCGGCGCCAAGCAGGCCGTGTTCGGCATCGACACCGCGCTGAAGGCGATCAAGGAAAAGAAGGCGCAGAAGGACCTGGCGCCGGTGGTCGAGACGCAAGTCACGCTGATCACGAAGTGACGGACGCGATGTCGCCCGTGCTGCTGCAGGGTCGCGGCATCGGCAAGACCTACGCCACGCCGGTGCTCGCCGGCGTGGACTTCGACCTGCACGCCGGCGAGGTGCTGGCGCTCACCGGCGAGAACGGCGCCGGAAAAAGCACGCTGTCGAAGATCGTGGCCGGCCTGGTGCCGCCCACGCACGGCACGCTCGCGCTCGCGGGCGAGCCGTTCGCGCCCGCGTCGCGCCAGGACGCCGAGCGGCGCGGCGTGCGCATGGTGATGCAGGAGCTGAGCCTCGTGCCCACGCTCAGCGTCGCCGAGAATCTGCTGCTGGGCCGTCTCCCGCAACGCTTCGGCTTCATCCGCGGGGACGCGCTCAACGAGGCCGCCGCGCGCCAGATGGCCCTGATCGGCCTGGACGACATCGACCCGCGCCTGCCCGTGGGCGCGCTGGGCGTGGGCTACCAGCAGATGGTGGAGATCGCACGCAGCCTGGTGGGCGAGTGCCGCCTGCTGATCCTGGACGAGCCCACGGCCACGCTCACCTCGCGCGAGATCGCGCACCTGTTCCGCCAGATCGAGCTGCTGAAGGCGCGCGGCGTGGCCGTCGTCTACATCTCGCACCGGCTCGACGAATTGCAGCAGGTGGCCGACCGCGTGATGGTGCTGCGCGACGGCCGCCACATCGACACCCGGCCCATGCGCGAACTCACACAGTCCGACATCGTGCGGCGCATGGTGGGCCGCGACGTGCACGAGGGCCTCAACCGCGACGTGCGCCCGCGCGGCAGGCGCGCGCTCGCGGTGCGCGGGCTCGCGCGCGGGAGCGCCGTGCGCGGCGTCTCGTTCGACCTGCACGCCGGCGAGGTGCTGGGCCTGGCCGGCCTCGTGGGCTCGGGCCGCACCGAGCTGCTGCGGCTGGTGGTGGGCGCCGACCGCAAGGACGCCGGCGAGGTGATGCTGGGCGAATCCGAAACGCCCGCCAGGATCGCCTCGCCGGTGCAGGCCGTGCGCGCCGGCATCGGCTTCGTCACCGAGGATCGCAAGTCGCAGGGCCTGCTGCTGCCACAACCCATCCGCGTGAACGCCACGCTGGCCAACCTTGGCGCCGTCTCGCGCGCCGGCTGGCTGCAGCGCGCCGAGGAGCAGGCCGAGGTGGAGCGCCTGCGCGAACTGCTGCGCGTGCGCAGCGACTCCATCGAGCAGCCGGTCAACGAGCTGTCCGGTGGCAACCAGCAGAAGGTGATCTTCGCCCGCTGGCTGCACCGCGACTGCGACGTGCTGCTGCTGGACGAACCCACGCGCGGCGTCGACATCGGCGCGCGCGCCGACATCTACGCGCAGATGGACAAGCTGGCCGCGGCCGGCAAGGCGCTGCTGATGGTGTCGTCCGACCTGCGCGAGCTGATGTCGCAGTGTGACCGCATCGGCGTGATGAGCGCCGGCCGCCTGGTGCGCATCTTCGAGCGCGGCGAGTGGTCCGAACACTCGCTGCTGGAGGCCGCCTTCAGCGCCTACGCCGCCGCCGAACAACAACACGCCACTCCCGCAATCGCCGCATGAGCTCGCCCACTCCCCTCACGACCCGCGCCGCGCTCACCAGCGCGATCGGCACCGTCGCCGGCCTGCTGGCGGCGCTCGCGCTGATGGTCGGCTTCTTCAGCTGGCAAAGCGAATACTTCTTCACCGCCGACACGTTCATCACGATCGCCAACGACATCCCCGCCGTGGCCGTCACCGCGGTGGGCATGACCTTCGTGCTGATCATCGCGGGCATCGACCTGTCGGTGGGCTCGACGATGGCGCTGGCCGCCGCGGTGGCCGGCATCGCGATGCTGCAGTGGCACTGGCCGCTGCTGCCGGCCACGCTGCTGGCGATGGGGGTGGGCCTCGCGGTTGGCGCCGTCAACGGCGCGATCACCGTGGCGTGGCGCCTGCCGTCGTTCATCGTCACGCTGGGCATGCTGGAGATGGCGCGCGGCGCGGCCTACGTGGCCACCGACTCGCGCACGCAGTACATCGGCGGCGCGATCGACTGGCTCGGCAAACCGGTGGTGGCCGGGCTGTCGCCGGCGTTCTTCATCGCGATCGCCATCGTCGCGCTGGCGCAGGTGGTGCTCACGCGCACCGTGTTCGGCCGCAGCATGATCGGCATCGGCACCAACGAGGAGGCGATGCGCCTGGCCGGCGTCGACCCGCGGCCCGTCAAGATCGCCGTGTTCGCGATCGCCGGCCTGCTCGCGGGCCTCGGCGGCGTGTTCCTGTCGTCGCGCCTGGAGGCCGCCGACCCGAACGCCGGCACCGGCGCCGAGCTGGTGGTGATCGCCTCGGTGGTCATCGGCGGCACCAGCCTGATGGGCGGCCGCGGCTCGGTGGCGAGCACCTTCTTCGGCGTGCTGGTGATCTCGGTGCTGGAGGCCGGCCTCGCGCAGATCGGCGCCAGCGAGCCCACCAAGCGCATCATCACCGGCTTCGTGATCATCATCGCGGTAGTCCTGGACACGCTGCGCGAACGCAGGAAGAAGAAGTGACAGTCCCACCCCGCGGCCACGCCGCCCAGCCCACCGGCCGCGCCAGCATCCGCGACGTGGCGGCGCGCGCCGGCGTCTCGGTCACCACCGTGTCGCACACGCTCAACGCCACGCGCTTCGTCAGCGCCGAGGCCAAGGCCAAGGTGCACGAGGCCGCCCACGCGCTCGGCTACGTGCCCAGCGAGGTGGCGCGCGGCCTCAAGCACAACACCACGCGCACGCTCGGCATGCTGGTGCCCAACAACTCGAACCCGTACTTCGCCGAGATCATCCGCGGCGTGGAGCACCACTGCTACGGCGCCGGCTACAGCCTGCTGCTGTGCAACTCGAACGACGATCCGCAGCAGCAGGCCGACCACCTGCGCGTGCTGGCCGAGCGCCGCGTGGACGGCATCGTGCTGGTCGCCTCGGGCGACAACGACTCCATCGTCGCCAGCTGCAAGGACCTGCGCCTGCCGCTGGTGCTGGTCGACCGCGAGATCGACGTGATCGCCGTCGACCTGATCGAGGTCGACCACGCCGCCGGCGGCGAGCTGGCCACGGCCCACCTGCTGTCGCTGGGCCATGCGCGCGTGGCCTGCATCGTGGGCCCGGCCGACCTGCGGCCCAGCCAGCAGCGCGAGGCCGGCTGGCGCCGCGCGCTCGCGGGCGCGGGCATCACGCCGCGCCCGGACGAGATCGTGCGCGGCGACTTCGGCCCGGAAAGCGGCGCCGCCGCGATGCGCCGGCTGCTGCAGTCGGCGCATCGGCCGACGGCCGTGTTCGTGTGCAACGACATGATGGCCATCGGTGCGCTGCACGCCGCGCACGAGGCCGGCATCGCCGTGCCCGCGCAGTTGTCCATCGTCGGCTTCGACGACATCGAGCTGGCCGCCTACACCTCCCCGCCGCTGACCACGGTGGCCCAGCCCAAGGAAGCCATCGGCACCGGCGCCGCCGGCCTGCTGCTGGAGCGCCTGCGCGACGGCCGCGTCGAGCCGCGCCGCGCGATCCTGCAACCCGAGCTGCACCGGCGCGCGTCCACCGCGCGCCCGCAATGAGAACCTGAGATGAACCCGCCCCCCCCTTTCGCGAGGACCACCCCATGAGCTCCTCCATCGTCGTCGTCGGCAGCCTCAACATGGACCTGGTGATGCGCATGGCGCGCGCGCCGGTCGGCGGCGAGACCCTGCCCGGTCTCGATTTCGCGATGCTGCCCGGAGGCAAGGGCGCGAACCAGGCCGTCGCGTGCGCGCGCATGGGCGCCAACGTGATCATGGTCGGCCGCGTCGGCATCGACCCGAACGGCGACGTGCTCAAGGCCGGCCTGGCCGCCGACGGCGTCGACGCGCGCGAGGTCAAGGGCCTGGCGTCCACGCACACCGGCGTCGCGTCGATCTGGGTGGAGGAGGACGGCCAGAACCGCATCGTGCTCGCGCCCGGCGCCAACGGCCTGCTCGACCCGGCCAGCGTGGCGCGCGCCAACACGATGATCGACATGGCCGGCATGCTCATCGTGCAGCTCGAGGTGCCGATGCCCGCCGTGCAGGCGGCCGTCGACCGCGCGTTCGCCGCGCACGTGCCGGTGCTGCTGAACCCCGCGCCGGCGGCGCCGCTGCCCGATTCGATGTGGGCCAGGATCGACATCCTCGTGCTCAACGAGACCGAGGCCAGCGCCTACGCCAACCTGCCGGTGGTCGACCCGAATTCCGCGGCCGAGGCCGGCGTGCTGCTGCGTGCGCGCGGCCCCGACCGCGTGCTGGTGACGCTCGGCGCGCAAGGCGTCGTCGTGGTGGACGGCGCGGGCGCGCGCCATTTCCCCGCGAAGAAGGTCAAGGCCGTCGACACCACCGCCGCCGGCGACACCTTCATCGGCGCCTTGGCCACCGCCCTGTGCGAAGGCCAGTCGCTGGACGACGCCGTCGCTCTCGGCCAGGCCGCCAGCGCGCTGTGCGTCACGCGCAGGGGCGCGCAGACGTCCATCCCTTATCGCCGCCAGCTCGCGGAAAACGGAGGCGGCCGGCCATGAAGCGCACGACGCTGCTGCACGCCGAGCTCTCGGAAGTCATCGCCCGCCTGGGCCATGGCGACCTGCTGGTGATCGGCGACGCGGGCCTGCCGATTCCCGACGGCCCGCGCCGCATCGACCTCGCGGTGAGCGCCAACGTGCCGCGCTTCGCCGACGTGCTGGCGGCCGTGCTGGCCGAGATGCAGGTGGAGGCCGCGGTCGTCGCCGAGGAACTGGCGCCGAAGAATCCGTCCGTGCACGCCGACCTGCGCCGCCGCCTCGGCGACACGCCGATCTCCACGCTGTCGCACGAGCAGTTCAAGGCCGCCACGCGCGGCGCGCGCGCGATCGTGCGCACGGGCGAGTTCTCGCCCTACGCCAACGTGATCCTGCGCGCGGGCGTGGTGTTCTGACGCCGGCTCAGCCGGAGATGTGGATCACGTCGCGCACGATCGGGTAGATCTGGTTCTGCCAGCGCTTGCCGCTGAACACGCCGTAGTGGCCCACGTTGGACTGCACGTAATGCGTGCGCAGGTAGGGCCGAAGGCTGCTGGCCAGGTCCTGCGCGGCCAGCGTCTGGCCGATCGCGCAGATGTCGTCGCGCTCGCCCTCGATCGTCACCAGCGCCGTGCGGCGGATCGCGGCGGGGTTGATGGTGCGGCCGCGGAACGTGAGCAGGCCCTGCGGCAGCGCAAACTCCTGGAACACCTTGGCCACGGTCTCGAGGTAGAACTCCGCCGCGAGGTCGGCCACCGCCAGGTATTCCTCGTAGAACACGCGCGTGACGTCGGCGCGGTCGAAGTCGCCTTCCAGCAGTTGCTTGTAGTACTCCTTGAACGCGTTCTCGTGGCGCTCGCGGTTCATGCTGATGAAGGCCGACAACTGCACGAAGCCCGGATAGACGCGGCGCCCGCCGCCCGCGTGCTGCCAGGGCACCACGCTGATCAGGTTCTGCTCGAACCACTCGATGGGCTTGGACATCGCCAGCTGGTTGACGCTGGTCGGGCTGATGCGGCAGTCGATCGGGCCGGCCATCAGCGTGAGGCTGGCGGGCGTGGCCGGATGGCTGTCCTCCGACATCAACGCCACCGCCGCCAGCGCGGCCACCGTCGGCTGGCACACGGCCAGCACGTGGCCGCCCGCGCCCAGCGCCTCGGTGAACCACATCACGTGCTCGATGTATTCGTCCAGGCCGAAGCGTCCGGCGGACAGCGGCACGTCGCGCACGTTGAGCCAGTCGGTGACGTAGACGTCGTGGTCCTGCAGCGCGGTGCGCACGGTGTCGCGCAGCAACGTGGCGAAGTGGCCGGACATCGGCGCCACCACCAGCAGCTTCGGCTGCCCCGCGACGCCCGGCTTGTGCAAGCGCAGCAGCTCGGCGAACGGCGTGCGCTGCACGACCTCCTCGACGACGGGCTGCTCCTCGCCCTTGACCATGACGCTGGCGATGCGCCAGGGCGGCCGGCGGTGCGTCACCTCCGACAGCTCGAACACCTTGCTGGCGGCCATCGCAGGCCGCGCAACGCTCTCCAGCCCCGGCCGCGGCGGCTCGGTGCCGAGCATGGATCCGTGCACCTTCGCCAGGTGGCGCAGCGGTCGCAGGAGGTCGGACTGCGCCTGATAGGCCTGGTACATCATGGATTCCCCAAGAGCTTCACCCTCGTGGGGTTGCAACTAGCGTGCCGCCGCGCCGTGGCACGCGCCTTGCGTCGATCGGGACGAATCCGCCACGGAGCCGACATGCCCGCATCCGCCAAGAGCCCGACGAAACCCGCCGCACGCAAGCCGGCGGCTGCGAAGACGAATGGCGCGGCCACGAAGGCCGCCGCCACGGCATCGCTCACCCTGAGCAGCAAGAACTATTCGTCGTGGTCGCTGCGCGGATGGCTGCTGGCGCGGTTCGCCGGACTCGACTTCGTGGAGACCATGGTCTCGCCCGACGACGCCGACGCGCGGCGCGAACTGCTGCTGCTGGCGCCGTCCATCCGCGTGCCGTGCCTCACGCACGACGGCGCGCGCGTGTGGAACACGATGGCGATCGCGCAGTACCTCGACGAGGTGTGTCCCGACGCAGGACTGTTCCCCGACGACCGCGTCGCGCGGGCGCACTGCCGATCGGTGTGCGGCGAGATGAACTCGGGCTTCGCCAACCTGCGCTCGTCGCTGCCGATGAACCTGAAGGCGCGCCTGCCCGGCCACAAGATCTGGGCCGGCGCGCAGCCCGACATCGACCGCATCGTCGAGATCTGGACCGAGTGCATCGCCACCTACGGCGGCCCGTACCTGTTCGGCGCGCGGCGGGGCGCTGCCGACGCGATGTACGCGCCGGTGGTCACGCGCTTCCTGACCTACGACGTGAAGCTCAACCGCGCGTGCATCGAGTACTCGCGCACGGTCATGGCGATGCCCGAGATGGCCGAGTGGATCGCGGCGGCGAAGCTCGAACCCGACGACATCGAAGAGCTCGACATGGATTTCTAGAGCCGGGCCGTCGCCTTCACCAGGCGTGCGGCGCGGGCACGTCCGTCTGCGGCGGCATGTCGATCGACTTGAAGTCGGCCGGCGACACGATCTCCAGGTATTCCATGTCCGGCGAATAGTCGAACAGGTAGTGGACGATGCCGGGCATCTGGTGCACGCAGTCGCCCGCCTCGACCAGCGTCTCCTTGTCGCCGTACATGAACCTGGCCCATCCCTTGGTCATCAGCACGATCTGGAACTCGGCCTCATGCCGGTGCCAGCCGGTGCCCTTTTCCGGTGCCATGTTGGCTTTCACAAGGTGCGCGACGACCTTGCCGTTCGTGGCCGCGGCCACGCCGAGATCGCGGTAGAGGAAGAAGTCGCGCAGGCCGTCGCTGCGCCAGGGCGTGTCCCCGGGCTTGACGTGAGAGAACTGGGTGGCAGCCTGATCCGTCATTTGCGTCCTCCTGGCATGTGGAACTCGACCGGGGCCATGCATAAGCTGTGCCGGTTTGCTGCACTGCAGCGAAGCCGTGCGGAGCCTGCCGTGCGCTGCTGCGGAGCTCGTGGCGCGATACCGGCCGGGCGCGCGGCGCGACCTCGCGGCGTGAAGTTTCATAATCGCGCGACCGGGACCCCGCAGGAGCGCGCTTGAATCTGTTGTTCGCAGTGATCGGAGCCTTCGCCGGCGGCGTATTGGGCAATGTGTCCGCCGCGTTCGCGCTGGCCGTGGCGGGTGCGCTCGCCGGCTGGTGGTGGAGCGCGCATCGCACGCCGCCCGAGGACGAGCCCGCAGACATTCTCGACAGCGTCCTGATGCGGCGCCGCCTCGACGCGCTGGAAAAAGAGGTCGCGGCGCTGCGGGAGCGCGTGGGCGCGCCATCGCCGGTCGCGAAGCCGCCCGCCGCGCAGGCGCCGGTGCCGGCGCCAGTGCCGATCGCGACGCCGCCATCCGAACCGCGCGCCGCCGAGGCCGCGCGGCCGGACGTCGCGGCCGTGCCCGTCGCGAAACCGCCAGCCATGCCACCGCAGCCGCCCCGGCCGCCGCTGGCGCCGCCGCCGCCGCCCGTGCCACTGCGCGACCGCCTGCCGCCGTTCCTGGCGCGCTGGATCTTCGGCGGCAACACCATCGTCAAGGTGGGCGTGCTGATCCTGTTCCTGGGCCTGGCCTTCCTGCTGCGCTACACGGCCGAACGCGTGACGCTGCCGGTGGAGTGGCGCTACGCCGGCGTCGGGCTGGTGGGCGTCGTGCTCACGGCCATCGGCTGGCGCCTGCGCGCCCGGCGCGACGGCTACGGCCTGATCCTGCAGGGCGCGGGCACCGGCGTGTTCTACCTGACCACGCTGGGCGCGCTGCGCCTGCAGCCGCTGCTCACCCCCGAGCTCGCGTTCGCGTTCATGGCGCTGGTCGCCGTGTTCGGCGCGCTGCTGGCCGTGCTGCAGGACGCGCCGTGGCTCGCGCTGGTGTCGGTGGCCGAGGGCTTCGCCGCGCCGGTGCTGGTGAGCACGGGCAGTGGTGCCTATCTGCCCCTGATGTCCTACATGGCCATCCTCGACGCGGGCATCCTGGCGATGGCCTGGTTCAAGGCCTGGCGCCCGCTGAACCTGGTGGGCGCGGTTGCCACGTTCGCGCTGGCGGGCGCGTGGGCGCAGGCGCACTACCTCGCCAGCGACTACGCCGGCGTCCAGGCCTTCCTGCTGCTGTTCTTCCTGCTGTTCACCGTCACCGGCGTGCTGTTCGCGCGGCGCGCGCTGGCGGCCGGCGACGAACCGCCGGCGCAGGCCTCGCTGGCCGATCGCGCGGCCGACGCACTGCGCCAGGTGGGCCGCGTCGACAGCACGCTCACCTTCGGCGTTCCGCTGGCCGCGTTCTCGCTGCAGTACCTGCTGGTGCGCGACCAGGCCTGGGGGCCGGCCTGGGCCGCGGCCGGCTTCGCGCTGTTCCACATTCTGCTGGGCGGAGCCCTGATGCGCACCACGCGCCCGCGCTATGCCCTGCTGGGCGAGGCGCACGTGATCGTCGGCACGATCTTCGCCACGCTGGCCGTTCCCCTGGCGCTGCAAGGCGTGTGGACGGGCGCCACCTGGGCCATCGAGGCCGCCGGCATGTACTGGCTCGGCACGCGCCAGCGCCGCACGTATGCGCGCGCGTTCGCACTGGCGGTGATGCTGGGCGCGGCGATCCGCCTCGCCGCCGGGCTCGCGCTGGACCTGCGCCCCGGCGTGCCGCTGGTCGCCGGCTCGGCGCTGGGTGTGGCCATGCTGGCGATGGCGCTCGCCGCGCTGGACGCCACGCGCCGGCGCCTGGCCACCGACGCGCGTCGCGCCGTCGACGACATCGCCGCGGCGGCGGCGCCGTTCGCCGCCGCCTTCGCGCTCGCCACGCTGGCGTGGATGCTCGTCCCCGTGCTGTGGGCCAGTGCGATCACCGCCTGGATCGCCTATGGCTGCGCCGCGCTGGCGGGCCGCCTGGCGGCGCCGTCGCTGCGCGTGGCCAGCGCCCTGCTGCACCTCGCCGCGCTGTCGGCCACCGCCGCGGCGCTGCAGGTGTCGACGCCGGCACATTCATGGCAGGACCTCGTCGCCGCGCTGCTGATCGGCCTCGCGCTGCTGGCCACCGGCTGGCTGGGCCTGCGCGACGCCTGGCACGAGGCCACGCGAGGCACGCCACGGCCCATCCCGCTGGCCAGCAGTGTCGGCCTGGTGCTGGGCCTGGCCGTGGCCAGCCTCAGCCTGCTGTTCGAGCTGGCTCCGGCCGACGCCGCACTGGCATGGCCGCTGATCGGCCTCGCCGCCGCCGCCATCGGCGCGCGCCTGCGCAGCGGCGCGCTGGTGGGCAGCGGTTTCGCGCTGCAGGGGGCGGCCGGCATCGCCAGCCTCTTCTTCGAGCCCTCGGTGTGGAACTACGTGCCGGCCGGCGTCGCCGTCGCCCCCACGCTGTGGATCCCGCTGCTGTTGTCGGTCGCCGGCCTGTGGCTCGGCGACCTGCTGCGCGCGGCGCAGGCCAGCGGCCGGCGCGCCTGGTGGCATGCGACGGCGACCCAGTGGCTCGTCGTGGCCTGGGTGCTGCCGTGGTGGGCGCGCACGCTGCCGCCGCTGGTCTGGCACGTGCTGCAGGCCTCGCTGCCGGGGCCCGACACCTTCGCCGTCTGGCCGCACTGGCAGTTGGTCTGGGTGACGCTCAGCGCGCTGGCCGCCGCATCGCTCGCGCGCTGGCGCGACTGGCGCGTGCTGGGCCAGGCCACGTTGATCACCGTCCCGGTGTGGATCCTGATGACGCTGCACGAGAACGGCGGCGCGCCGCCGTCCGCGCACCTGGGCTGGCTCGCGTGGCCGCTGGCGCTGCTCGCGCATCCCTGGCTGGACCGCCTGCAGGCGCGCTGGCGTCCGGCGCCGGCCGGCGCCGCGCTGCAGGTGGCTGGCTGGTGGCTGTTCGTCGCGCTGGCCACCGCAGAATGCGTGCTGCGCGTCCAGGCGGCGGCGGGCGACGCATCGGCCTGGCGCTCGCTGGCCGGGATGGCCGTGCCCGCGGCCGCGCTGGTCGCCAGCGCGCAACCCGCGCTGTGGCGCCGTTTCGCCGACGCGACGCAGGCCCTCGCGTGGCGCGTGGCGGGCTGCGCGGCGCTGGCGCTGTACCTGATGGCGTGGCTGTGGGTGGGCAACACCGGACCCGGCGACGCCGCGCCGCTCCCGTGGGTGCCGCTGCTCAATCCGCTGGAGATCGGCCAGGGCGTCGCGCTGCTGGCGCTGGTGGGCTGGGTGCGTTCGTTGCCGGCCAAGTGGCGCGACCGCGTGCCGCCGCGCGCATGGCCGGTGCTGGCCGGCGTGACGGCGTTCGCGCTCGTCACGGGGCTCGTGCTGCGCACCTGCCATCACTGGGCCGGCGTTGCCTGGAACGCCGACGCGCTCTACGACTCCACGCTGGCGCAGGCCGCGCTGTCGGTGGCCTGGTCGCTGATCGGCGTGGCGTTGATGGTGACGGGCCACCGCCGCGCGCGCCGCGTGCTGTGGGGCGTGGGCGCCGCGCTGCTGGGCCTGGTGGTCGCCAAGCTGTTCCTGGTGGAGCTGGCGGACCGCGGAACGCTCTCGCGCATCGTGTCGTTCATCGTCGTCGGCGGACTGATGCTGGCCGTCGGATACTTCGCGCCGATCCCGCCGCGCCGCGCCGACCCCGAGTCGGAACTCCCTGGAGAACCCGCATGAAGATCGCCGCTCTCGCAACACTGGGACTGGCCTGCGCGCAGGTGGCCCTGGCCGCCCCGCCCGACACCGCCCTGCCGCTGACGCTGGCCGGCACGGGCCCGTACTACACGCTGGACGTGACCCTGCCGGCACGCCAGCTCTCGGCCTCGGCCAGCCTCGCCGACCTGCGCGTGCGCAACGGCGCGGGCGAGACCATGGCCTTCGCCTGGATCGATGCGCCCACGCCGCCCGTGCTCCAGCGCGTGCCGGCGCGCCTGTACAAGGTGCCGCTGCCGCCGGCCGCCGCCTCGGCCACGGCCGGCGCGCCGCGCCAGGCCTGGATCGTCGACACCCAGGAGACCGGCGACGACCTGCTGCACCTCGACCTGGGCCTGGAGCACGACACGCAAGGCGTCTACACGCTGGTCATCGAGGCCAGCGACGACCTGCAGCACTGGCGCACGCTGCAGCAGGAGGCGCAACTGGTGCAGTTGGAGGCGCTGCCGCAGGTGGGCGCCGCCGGCGCGCTGGCCACGCAGGCTGGGCGCGAGCGCCTGGGCTCCGACGGCATCGACCTGGACGAGGTGCCGGCGCGCTACCTGCGTCTGACGACCGCGCCGCGCTCCGGTATACCGCCCCTGGTATCGGCGACGATCACCCGCGCTCCGCATCGCCCCGCGCCGCCGCCGCTGCAATGGAGCGACCCGATCGCGGCATCGGGCTGCGAGACGACGTCGTGCGACTACCCGCTGCCGCGCAACGCGGCGCTCGCCGCCGTGCAGGTCGAGCCGTCCGACGTCGACACCATCGGCCAGGTGATGGTGATGGGCCAGGTGGACGCCGATCGCCTGCCGCCGCGCCATTCGCTGCTGCGCGGCCCGCTGCACGCGCTGCGCCTGAAGGCCGAGCGCGCGTCCACGCAGGCCGGCATGGCCTGGGACAGCGCCGCGATGGCCAACGTGTACTGGCTCACGCAGCCGTCCGGCGCGCCCGATCTTCATTCCCCGCCGGTGCGCCTCGACGGCACTCCCTGGCGCATGCTGCGGCTCGAAACCTTCGGCCCGATCACGCAGCTGGGCCACACGGCGCCGACGATCCGCATCGGCATCCGCCCGCGCCAGCTCGTGTTCGTGGCGCGCGGCGCCGGCCCGTTCGTGCTGGCGCGCGCGCCGGCCAACGAGCCGACGGCGCCGATGCCGCTCGCGCAACTGATGCCCGGCCGCGCGCCCGATGCGGCCCTGCCCGAGGCGACCGCGACTCTCGCGGCGCCCGCGGCGCCCGCGGCATCCGTCGCCGCCAGCACCGCCGCGCCGGAGCCGGCCGTGGCGCCGTCGCACACACCCTGGCTGTGGGCCGCGCTGCTGGCCGGCCTGGCGCTGATGGGCGGCATGGCGTGGTCGCTGCTGCGCAAGCCGCCGACGCCGCCCTCGGCCTGAGCCTTGCTCCCGCGCCGGCGATGGATCCGGTGGAGCTACCCCGAGACGAGCGGCGTCGTGGCCCGGTTCTCGCGCCGGGGCCGCCCGCCCTTCCTCACGCGCGCCAGGAACGCGACCCCACGCGCGAGCCGAACGCGAAGCTCGAGGCCCGGCCCGGGCACACCACGTCGCGGCCCAGCGCCGCGATCTCGGCCACCACGTCGGCGGCGAACTGCTCGCTGTCGAAGTCGGCGAGCACCACGCCCGCGCCGTCCTGGATGTCCAGCGTGCGCACCAGCAGCGCGGCAAGCGCCTGGGGGTGGCGGGTGGCGGCGGCGCGCTCGGCGTCCAGCGGATCGAGCTCGCCGTGGGCGGTGACCACGATGCTGTCCTTGCCCGTGGCAGCGGCGGGCGGCCTCTCGGGCGTCCTGCGCGAGATCGAGACCAGCTTGGCCTTGCGGAACGTCGCCCAGTGGGTGGCGTTGGCTGCCTTCTCCTCGTCGCCGGTCAGCGAGAGCACGTATGTCGTCATGGCGTTCCTGGTCTCAGTTCGTGGCAAGGTGTTCGCGCGCGGCGGCCGGGTGGCCACGGGCGGCGATCACGGCGCCGGCGGCGCGCAGCAGTTCGAACGCGATCGCGGGAAAGGCGGCGTTCAGCTCCTTCTGGCGCGGCAGCGAGAGCTCGAGGATCAGCGAGTCCTCCAGCGTGCGGACGTCCACGTCGGCGGGTGCGTCGGAGAACAGCGTGTCCTCGCCCAGGATCGTGCCGGGCAGCAGCAGCCGCGGCTGGCCGGCGGCCGCGGGCGTGGACGCATCGGACACCTGCCAGAGGCTGCCCTCGACCACGAAGCGCAGCGCGCGGTCGGCACGGCCGCGGATCACGACGCGGTAGTCCGGCGGCAGGCGCTTCTCGATGCAGAAGCTCGCGAGCGTGCGCCAGTCGGCGGCGACCAGCACCGGCCGGAAGGCGTTGCGCGACGTCAGCTTGCGCGCCTCGGCGGCGAAGCGCGTCGCGGCGCAATCCTTCGCGGCGGGCACCCGGTCGCGGCACAGGTCCAGGTCGGCCGGGAAGCGCAGCGGCATCTCGCCGGCGGCGAAGAGGCGGTCGACGGACGCCGGGATGCCGTAGCGGACTTCGGTGGGCGTGTTGAACATGGGGGTCACCTGCTTGATCTGGGAAGGGCGGGCGCCATCGGGATGGCATGGAACGCATCTTCGGCCGGGCACCCGTCCGGATCCATTACGGTCGATAACGCGGCCGGCGGCTTCACGAAGCGCCACTACACTTCCCGCTGCGCCGATGCGTTCGTCGGCAAGGAAAGTTGGGACCATGGGTACGTTGTTCGATCCCCGCACCGGCGAACGGGTGGTGCTCCGCGCCGAGCACGTGTTCGGCCGCAATGCGTTGCGCGCCGACACCGCGATCGACGACCCGGGCATCTCGCTGATGCACGCCGTGGCGCGCTGGCGCAACGGGCGCTGGATGCTCTCGGACCACAGCCGCAACGGCACCTTCGTGGACGGGCGGGCGCTGGTTCCCGGCGAGCCGTTCCCCCTGGCGGTGGGCGCCGAGCTGCGGCTGGGCCTCGGGCCGGAGGTGGCCTGGCACGTGCAGGACATCGCCGAACCCGTGGACGCCCTGGTGCCGGCCGACTCGCGGCGGCCGGTCATCGCGCTGGCGCCGCACAACCTGCTTCCCAGCAGCGAGGCGCCGGAGCTGTGCGTCTACCAGGCGCGCGCGGGGCTATGGATGCTGGAGCAGAACGGCGAGACGCGCGCCCTGAAGGACGGCGACCGCCTGGAGATGGGCCCCTTCGGCCCGCACCGCTTCGTGGCGGCGGCGCCCATGGACGACACCCAGGTGGCCGAGATCGTGCGGGAGGCCGACGCGCCCTGGCTGGTGCTGCGCCTGAGCCTGGACGAGGAGCACGCCAGCCTCGAGGTGAAGGACGGCGCCGCGAGCACCGATCTCGGCGAACGCACCCACCACTACTGCCTGGCGACGCTCGCGCGCCGGCGCATGGCCGACCAGGAACGCGGCATCGAGCCGGGCGCCCAGGGCTGGCTGGGCAGCGCCGAGCTCTCGCGCATGCTGGGCCTGGAGCCGGCGCACCTGAACATCCAGATCTTCCGGGCCCGCGAGCAGCTGATGACGGCGCTGCCGGGCCTGGCCGCGCTGTCGCGGCTGATCGAGCGCCGCCGCGGCGAGCTGCGCATCGGCGACCTGCCCTTCGAGGTCTACCGGGGTGATCGCCTGGAGTGCCGCTACCGGCCGGTTTCCGTACGCTGAGGCAGGGGCAGCAAGGCCTCCAGCTCAGCGCGGACCGCGGCCCGGTGGGCCTCGGGCAGGCCGTCCAGCAGGCTCGCAATGAACGCGGACCGCAAGCCGCCGGCCGCATCCGCCGCACGCCTGACGAGCACGCCGGCCACCGGCCCCAGCCGGCGCGCGAGCAGTTGCTGTGCGGCGCTGACGGCCTCGGGCGGCAAGCCGGCCTCGCTTTCCGTGTGCGCGGCCTCGACGGGCGCCTGAACCGGCTCGGCCTCGAGCGCGTACAGCGACATCGAATCGACCAGCGCGGGACGGGCATGGGCGGCGCGCGGCAGCACGCGCAGCATCGAGTCGGCCAGGTGCGCCGGCGCGCGCTGGATCAGCACCCGCTCGTCGAGCGGCACGCCCCCGTGCAGGCGCGCGGCGTCCTGCACCACCGTGCCGATCACCGTGGCCAGCGTCGCCTCGGCGGCGCGCGCCGCCGCGGCGTCCAGCGCATCGCGCATCTCCTCGGCGCTCGCGAACCGGTCGTCGGCCCGCTTGGCCAGCGCACGCGCGACCACGCCGTCGAACGCGCGCGCCGCCGGGCCGAGGCCGGCCGCGCCCAGCGACGGCGGCTCCTCGTTCAGGATCTGGTGCATCACGGCCGCCGGCGCGCCGGAGAACGGCCGGCGACCGCTCAGGAGCAGGTACAGGAGCACGCCGCAGGCGAACAGGTCGGCGCGGTGGTCGAGCGCCGCGCCGGTGAACTGCTCGGGCGCCATGAACGCCGGCGTGCCGATGAGGGACGATACCCGCGTGAGTCCGAGGTCGCGCAGCCGCGCCACGCCGAAGTCGGTGAGCTTCACGCGCCCCGCGCGGGTGAGCATGATGTTGGCGGGCTTCACGTCGCGGTGGCAGATGCCCTGGCGGTGCACGGCGCCGAGCGCGTCCAGGAGCTCGTCCAGGATGGCCAGGGCGCGCTGCTGGCCCAGCAGGGGCGTGCGCAGGAGCAGGTCGTCCAGCGTGCTGCCGTCGACGTACTCCATCGCGATCCAGCTGTGCAGGCCGTCCTCACCGAACTCGTCGACGGCGACGACGCCGGGGTGGCGCAGGCGCCCGATCACGCGCGCCTCGTGGCGGAAGCGCAGCAGGATGGCGTCGGTGTCCGCCTGGCCGTCGGCGTCGGTGTCGGCATCGCTGCGCTGCAGCGTCTTGATGGCGACGACGCGGCCGGTCGCCGGGTCGACGCCCTGGTAGACGATGCTCGTGGCGCCGCGCCCGAGCTCGGTGGAGACGTCGTAGCGGCCAATTCGTTGGGGAAGCATGTCCGGAAGATCCTTCGCGGCGCGCGCGTCGCCTGGAGTATCCGCCAGATCCACGCGCGCCTACTCGTCGATGAATTTCCAGGTGTCCGCGCCGTCGAAGCGGCGGACGCGGACGGACGCGATCAGCGCCGGATCGAAGTTGCCCAGGTTCACTCCGTGCCGGCCGTCGGAAGTGGGCGCCAGCGGCTCCCAGTGCGTGACGCACCCGCACGTCCGGCAGTGGATGGTGCGCAGCGTCCGGTCGCCCCAGACGTATTCGGCGGTGGCCTCCGGATGGCCCTCGATCTTCACCGTGCCGAACTTGAAGTAGACCCAGGGGCCGCCGATGCGGCGGCACAGGGAGCAGTTGCAATCGGTCGCCACCTCGGGCGTCGACGGAAGCGTGAGGCGGACGGCGCCGCAGTGGCATGAGCCTTGGTGCATCGAGGTCTCCTGGTGCGTGTCCCGGCTCACCGGTTCGCGTTGCGCAAGGTCGTGGTCAGCAGCGTCAGCTTGTCCCGCAGTTCGCCGCCTTCGGCCTGGCCCAGCTCGCAGGCGTCCACGAACTTGCCGCTGGCGGCTTCGGCCTTGGCCCGCAGGGCGCGGCCTTCGCGCGTCAGCTCGATGCTGAGGTTGCGCTCGTCGTCGGCCGAGCGCGCGCGGGTGACGAACGATGCCTCCTCGAGCCGCTTGACCAGCGGAGTGACCGACCCGGAGTCCAGGCCCAGGCGCTCCGCCAGCCGCTTGACCGTGATGCCGTCCTCCTCCCAGAGCACCAGCATCGCGAGGTACTGCGGATAGGTGAGCCCGATGGCGGCGAGCAGCGGCTTGTAGCTCTGCAGCATGGCCAGCGAACTCGAATACAGCGCGAAGCACAGCTTGTCGTCCAGCGTCGGGAACTTCGGTGGCTTGGCGTCGGGGGCGTGCTTGGGCATCGTGGCGGATCCTGTCGGGGGAAGGGATCCGCGCGCGCTTGACCTGCGCGCGCGGATCGGTCTCGGAGCAAGCTTACTTCGACTTCGCGGCGATGGCCCGCGCCGCCTGCTCGATGAACGCCGCCACCGCCGCCGGCTGCGACACGTACACCGCGTGGCTGCCGGGCACCTCGGTCACCGTGGCGCCGGCGCGCGCGGCCATCTGGCGTTGCGCCGGCGGCGGGATCATGTGGTCGTCCTTGGCCACCAGATACCAGCTGGGCCTCACCTTCCACGCGGCGCTGGTGACGGCGCCATCGAGCGCGGCGACGCCCCAGGGCACCTGCGAGATCGCCATGAAGCGCGCCTTGTCCGGGCTCACGTCGGCGGCGAACGAGGCGGCGAACTTCGCCTGGTCGAGGAACAGGAAGCCGTCCTGCGGCGGCAGGATCGGGGGAACCGGCGCGCCGGGCGGGGGGTTCTTGATCAGCGACGAGACCGACTCGCCCTTGTCGGGCGCGAACGCGGCCACGTAGACCAGGCCCTGCACCTTGGGATCGTTGCCGGACTCGGTGATGACGACGCCGCCGTACGAGTGCCCGACCAGCAGCACCGGCCCGTTCTGCGCCGCGATGGCGCGCTTGGTGACGGCCACGTCGTCCTCGAGCGAGAGCGTCGGGTTCTGGACCACCGTCACGGCGTAGCCATCCTTGCGCAGGATGCCGGACACGCCCTCCCAGCCGGAGCCGTCGACGAAGCCGCCGTGGACCAGGACGATGCTGAGTGCGATTGCGTTCATGATGAGTTTCCTTTCAATGTGCGGTTGAGGTTGGAGCCTTGCGCCGCCATCGATCGAAGCGTCCTGCTTCAGGAAAATGCTTGCGGCACGGACGTAATATTAGTGCGCTAACGATTAGCGTGCAATTCATTACGGATTGACCCGCCGGCAATGTCGGATATTGATTAGCGCGCTAATTAACTGGCCGCGCCGGCGCTTGGCGCGCGCGCTCAGGGCAGCAGCACGATCTTGCCGATCACCTGCCGGTCTTCGAGATCCCGGTGCGCCTGCGCGCCCTCGCGCAGCGCATACGTGCGCGAGACGCGCTGGGCCACCGCGCCCGACCGGATCCAGCCGAACAGCTCGGCGGCGCGCGCCCGGCGTTCCTGCGCCGTCGTCAGCACGTTCCACAGGTCGCCACCCACCAGCCGCAGCGACCGGTCCATGAGCAGGCGCGGATCCACCGGCGCGGGGTCGCCCGCCGCCATGCCGTAGAAGACCACCGTGCCGCCGATGCGGGCGGCGTCCAGGCTGTCGCGCAGGGTCGTGCCCACCGAGTCGTACACCACGTCCGCGCCGCGCCCGCCTGTCAGCGACTTGACCGCCTGCGCCCAGCCTTGCGTCGGCAGCACGGCGTCCGCGCCCAGATCGCGCACGGCCTGGCGCTTGGCCTCCGTCGATGCGATGCCCACGACGCGCGCGCCCAGGTGCCGCAGCATCTGGACGAGCAGCAACCCCACGCCGCCCGCCGCGGCGTGCACGACGGCCCAGTCGCCGGCGCGCGCGGCGTAGCTGTCGCGGCACAGGTACTGGGCGGTGAGGCCCTGCAGCAGGCTGCCGGCGGCCGTCTCGAACGGGACGTCGTCCGGCAGCGGGATCAGGCGGTCCACGTCCGCCGCGCACAGCTCCGCGTTGGCGAACGGGCTGTCGGCGAAGCCCACGCGCTGGCCGGCGCGCAGGCCGCTGCCGGCCGGCACCGAGACCACCTCGCCCGCGCCTTCGTAGCCGAGGATCCAGGGCGGCGTGCCGGCCAGGTGGTAGTTGCCGTTGCGGCGGTAGACGTCGGCGAAGTTCAGGCCGACGGCGCGCATGCGCACCAGCGCCTGCTGCGGGCCGGGGACGGGATCGGGCAGCGGTTCCCAGCGGAGGACGTCGGCATCGCCGAATTCATGGAAGACAAGCGCGTGCATGGGTCACCTCGGTCGATCTGCGGAGAGGGAGATTGTCACTTGCACGCACGCGATCGCGGTCGCGCCGATGAGCTCGCCGGGTCGCGAACAAATTCCGGCGGTCGAAATCCCGCGCCCCATGCGCCGACCCCGGGGTCGGATACGGCATGGCGTACGAGGGAAATTGCCCCGCCGCCGCGTTCGAGCGGCGGCTCCGGATTCGCATACTGGTTAGTCCGGTTGTCGAACTAATTCGCGGCCGCTGGAATTGACCGCACTGGATGACAGCGTTGCCATGCGCAACGCGTCGCCGGTCGCGCGGTGTCCAAGTCCGGCGCCGCCCGGTACCCCCATACCTATGACAACCGATCGGAGACTTATGAAACACCACCATCGCTCCCTGTTCGGCGCCGCCGCCCTCGCGGCGCTCGCCCTCACCGCATCCGGCGCGCAGGCCGCCACCTGGACGGCCACGTCCGCGGCCACGTCGTCGTGTTCCGCCGCGAACCTGTTCGCCACCTGGACCTACGGCAGCTACGGCTTCAACAACGACGTGTGGTCGCCCTGCGGCGGCACCGCCGCCGGCGCGCAGACGATCTGGGCCAACTCCAACGTGGACTGGGGCGTCTGGTCCGACCAGCCCAACACGGGCGGCATCAAGTCGTACCCGCACATCACGTACACGGTCAACCGCACGATCAGCTCGATGACCAAGCTGTCGGTGCCCATCGCGGCGACCACGCCGTCGGGCGGCGCCTGGGAGTCGACCTTCGACATCTGGGCCGACAGCAACGCAGACGAGATCATGCTGTGGCTCAACTACACCGGCACCGCGGCCGGCTGCGGCAACGTCAAGCCGATCTCGTACAACTGGACGTCGGCCGGCTGCGCCATTCCCGTCTACAGCAACGTGTCGGTGGGCGGCGCCACCTGGAACGTCTACCGCGGCACCAACGGCAGCAACATGGTGTTCTCGTTCCTGCGCACCACCAAGACCAACAACACCACGGTGGACGTGCTGGCCATCCTCAACTACCTGAAGAACCTCTCGTGGATCGGCAACGTGACGGTGGGCGACCTGCAGTACGGCTTCGAGATCACCTCATCGTCCGGTGGAATGAACTTCGCCTCGAAGAACTTCGCCGTCACCGTGCAGTGAACTGGCCCGGATCGTAGAAGAAGCGCTCTTCCGCTATCCGGTCGCCCGCCCATCGCTGGTACGCCAGTTCCTCGAAGTGGACGGCGCGGCCCTTGCCGTCCACGTAGTCGAAGATCCAGCGGATGACGGCGACGTCGTCCGTGTAGAACTGGTCCAGGGCCTCGAGCCCCTGGCCGGCTTCCACGAGCTGCACGAAGCGCTCGACGGTCTGGATTGATGGCATGACGCCATTCTCCGGGAATCGCACGACCCGCTTGCAAGACGCGATGGTGACGCCTATAGTTCACCACATGGTGAACCATGAAATCGAGCTCGACGCCGTGTTCGCAGCCCTGTCGAACGCGATCCGCCGGCAGATCCTCGCCCGGCTGGAAGACGCCGACGGGCAATCGGTGAGCGAGCTCGCCCAGCCGCTGGGCATCAAGCTGCCGGCCATGCTCAAGCAGCTGGGCGTGCTGGAGGAGGCGCGACTGATCACCCGCCACAAGCAGGGCCGCACGGTGCACGTCAGCCTGGCGGCCGGGCCGATGGCCGACGCCACGGCGTGGCTGCAGCGTTACGAGCGCTTCTGGTCACCACGCCTCGATCGCCTCGGGGCGGTCGCCGAAGCCATGGATCGTCAAAAGGGAAAGGCAAGGAAATGAGCAGCATGACGCTGGTTCGACGCATCGCCGCGTCACCCGACACCGTGTTCGACCTTCTCTCCACGCCCGAGGGCATCGCGCAATGGTGGGGGCCGGACGACGGCCCTGTGCTGCGGGCCGAGTTCGACGCGCGCGTCGGCGGACGCTTCCGGCTGCGCTTTCGCATGCGCAACGGCAGCGAGCACGAGTGCCATGGCGAGGTGCTCGAACTCGTGCGGCCCACCCGGCTGGTGACCAGCTGGAACTGGCTCGAGAACGACGGCGAGGCGGCCTCGCGGATCGAGATCGCGCTGGCGGCCGTCGGCGGCGGTTGCGAGGTCGTGTTCACGCACGCCCTGTTGCCGGACGAGGCCACGGCCAAGGGCCACGAGAAGGGCTGGAGCGGATCGCTGGCCAAGCTGCAGCTCGCCATCGACGACCGCGCGATCCGCGCCGTGCACGAAGCCTGGATCACCGCCGCCAACGCCGGCGAGATCGACCGCCTGCTCGCCTTGATGACCGGCGACGCCGTGTTCCTGAGCCCCGGCGAGGCGCCGCTCTCACGGGATGGCTTTCCCGGCAAGTTCACGGCGGCCCACCGGCAATTCCACATCCGCTGCACCAGCGAACTGCAGGAAGTGGTGGTCGCCGGCGACGTCGTCCACACGCTGTGCCGGGATACGCTCAGCGTCACGCCACGCGAGGGTGGCGAGGCCGTGCGCCTCGCCGGCCATCGGCTCACCGTCTATCGCAGGCAGCCCGATGGCCGCTGGCTCCTGGCCCGCGACGCGCACACGCTGTCGCCGGTCCCGAACTAGCATGCGTCGCAGATCAAGGTGCACCTGAGTGGCCTCGACGGCCACTCCGAATGGGTCAAGTCGCCGCGGGCATCAACGCCCGCCGCAGCGCCGCACCCGCGTACGCCAGCGCGGCGTGCGCGTCGTCGAACAGGTGCTCCAGCGTGAAGAACGCGTGGAGCATCCCGTCGTGGCGCCTGGTCTCCACGGGCACGCCGGCCTCGGCCAGGCGGCGCCCGTAGGCCTCGCTCTCGTCGCACAGCGGATCGCATTGCGCGGTGATCAGCAGCGCAGGCGGCAGGCCGGCCAGGTCGGGCGCCAGCAGCGGCGAGGCCAGCGGATCGCGGCCCGCCGCGGCGTCGGGCAGGTAGTGGTTCCAGTTCCACTGCATGCCCTTGCGCGTCAGCAGGAAGCCGTCGGCGTAGCGCAGGTACGACGGCGTGTCGAAGGCGTGGTGGGTGACCGGGTACACCAGCAGCTGGAACACCAGCGCGGGGCCGCCACGATCGCGCACCATGAGCGTCACCGCGGCGGCGATGTTGCCGCCGGCGCTGTCGCCGCCCACGGCCAGGCGCGTCGCGTCGACGCCCTGCTCGCCCGCGTGCGCGGCCAGCCATTGCAGCGCGGCGTACGCGTCGCGCGGCGCCGCGGGAAACTTCGCCTCGGGCGCGCAGCGGTATTCGACGGCCACCACCTGGCATCCCGACAGGACGGCGAGCCAGCGACAGGTCGCGTCGTGCGTGTCGAGGTCGCCGGTGACCCAGCCGCCGCCGTGGAAGAACACCAGCGCGGGCAACGGCGCCGACGGTGCGTCCACCGGCACGTAGAAACGCAGGCGCATCGGGTTGCCATCGGCGTCGGCGATCGTCACGTCGCGCGTCGCGCCGACGGACGGCCCGGCCGGCCGGGCATCGTCGGGGTTGCCGCGGCGCGCCTGCTCGACCGTCGGCTCGACGTCGGAAGCCCGTGGCAGGCTGTCGAGAAAGGCTTGCGCCTGGGGATGCAGCTTCATGGACGACGGGTTCAGTTCATCGGCACGACGGTAACCACCGCGATGGCCTTGGCCGGCAGGTCGAACACGAGCCGCCCCTGCGCCATCGTGCCCGCGAACGGCACCGTCCGCACAGCGTCGGGGTGTTCGAAGGTATTGTGAGCGTCCATCTCGGCGGCCGTCAGCAGCCGCCCGGCGGCGCGGCCGGCCAGGTTGGTGGCGACGCGGGCCGGCCGCCCCGGGTCCAGGTTGACGAGCGCCAGCACCGTCGCGCCGTCCACGCCACGTGCGACGGAGACGTCGACGGCCGGCAGCGCCACGCCGTCCTGCTCGTAGCGCGGCGCGGCGAGCGCCGTCTTCAGCGGCGTCGCGCCCTGGAACGGCTGGTAGAGGTCGAACACGTCGTAGGTGGGTGTCAGCAGCATGCGCTTGCCGTCGGTGAGGATCATCGCCTGCAGCACGTTGACCATCTGCGCGATGTTGGCCATGCGCACCCGGCCGGTGTGGCGTTGGAAGACGTCGAAGCTCAGCGCCGCCACCATCGCGTCGCGCAGCGTGTTCTGCTGGTGGAGGAAGGCGCCGTTCGTGCCGGGATCGGAGTCGTGCCAGGTGCCCCACTCGTCCACGAACAAGGCGACGCGCCGGTCCGGATCGAACCGGTCCATGATGGCGCTGGTCGTGGCGATGCGGTCCTCCAGGTGCAGCGCGACCTGCAGCGTCTTCGCCCAGCGCGCGGCGTCGAAGCCCGTGGCGCCGCCCTTGTGCGCCCACTCGCCGGGCACGGTGTAGTAGTGCAGGCTCAGCGCCTCCATGTCGTCGCGCGCGCGATCCATCATCACCTCGGTGACGCGGTCGTCGCCCTGCCCGTCGCCCGAGGCCACGCGCACGACAGGCACGCGCAGGAAGGTCGCGTACTGGCGGTGCAGGTCGGCCGCGTATTCGGGCCGCATGTGGCCGCCGCAGCCCCAGCTCTCGTTGCCGATGCCGAAGTACTTCACCTTCCAGGGCTGGTCGCGGCCGTTGCGGCGGCGTTCGTTCGCGAGGCTGGAACGAGGATCCGCCGAGGTCATGTACTCGAGCCATTGGGCCATCGCACGCGGCGGCATCGAACCCATGTTGCCGGCGATGTACACGTCCGCGCCGATCATCTCGGAGAAGTCCAGGAACTCGTGCGTTCCGACGCGGTTGTCCTCGGGCACGCCGCCCCACACCTTGTTGAGGCGCACCGGGCGCCGGGCCGGTGGGCCGATGCCGTCGCGCCAGTCGTAGTCGTCCGCGAAACAGCCGCCCGGCCAGCGCACCACCGGCACGTGCAGGCGGCGCAGCGCCGCGATCACGTCGTTGCGAAAGCCGCGCGTGTTCGGGATGGGGGATTCCGGTCCGACCCACAGGCCGTCGCGGACGCCCGTGCCGAGGTGCTCCACGAACTGGCCGTAGATGGCGGGCTCGATGCGCGGGCCCGCGGCCTCGGTCGACACGGTCAGGGTGGCCGTCACCGGCTCGGGCCCGGGTTCGGCGGCCGCGGCGGCGGCGCACAGGACGCTCGCGAGCACGCCGGCCCGGACAGACAGGCGGATCACGGGGCGGGCTCCCATTCGAGGTGGACGACGCGGTAGCCGCCGGTCTTCAACGTGGCCAGCAGCAGCGGCAGCGCGTCGGCGGTCTGGTCCTGCGCGTCATGCAGCAGGATGATGCCGCGCCCGGCGGTCGCCAGCCGCTCCATGAGCCGGTCCGCCAGCACGCGCGGGCTCTGCGCGGGCAGCCAGTCGTCGATGCCAACGTCCAGCGACACGATGGTGATGCCTTGCGACTTCAGCGCGTCCATGAGCGTCGGCGTCTCCTCCAGGAACGGAAAGCGATAGGCCGGCGCCGGCTCGCCGAACGCGCGCCGATACGTGTCCTGGACGGCCCGCAGGTCGGCCAGCTGGTCGGCCTCCGGCTGGGCGGCGGCGTGCGCGTGGGCGTAGCCGTGCATGCCCGTCGAATGGCCCTCGGCGCGCACGCGCTGCGCGAGTCCCGTGTTGCGCGCCAGGGCCTCGCCCACCATGAAGAACGTAGCCTTGACGCACTGCCGGCGCAACGCCGCCAGCACCCTCGGCGTGGACTCGAGCCGGGGCCCGTCGTCGAAGGTGATGACGACCTCGCCCGCGGCCAGCGGCAGCGCGGCGTGTTGTGCCGTGCCGTAGGCCGCCGCCTCGCGCGGGAGCGTCAGGGTACGCGAAGTACCGAGGACGTTGGCGCCGCAGTCCGCTCGCGCGGCATGGCCGGCCAGGCCGGCGACCGCGGCGAAGCCGCCGGCGGCGATGCGATGCGCGATCCGCTTCATGGCGCGATCGCGGCGGAGATGCGCAGCATCAGCACGCCATGCGAGGCGACCAGCCCGCCGGCGCCGTCGCGCACGCCGCGCGCGACGGAATGCCGCCAGAGGTCCGTCACGTCGGCCCGGGCGCGCGCGGGCAGGTTCACCTGCGCCCAGCGCACGCGCATGGGCACGGCCTGCGAACCGCGGTTGAACAACACGACCGCCACGTCGCCGCCCTGGAGCGCCCGCGCCCAGATCTCCTGGTCGCCGTCCTTCCAGAGGCGGCGCGCCTGCTGGCCGAGCGGATCCTGGTCGACGGCGATGACGTCGCGGTTGGCGAGGATGCGCAGCGTGTCGGCGCTCATCGCGGACAGGTCGTTGCCGGCGATCAGCGGCGCCGCCAGCATCGCCCACAGCGAGAAGTGCGACTCGTACTCGGTGCTCGTCATGCCGCCGTTGCCCACCTCGAGCATGTCGGGATCGTTCCAGCGGTTGGGCCCGGCGTGGCGCCAGGCCTCCACCTGCAGGTCGAGGATGTCGACCATGCCGGAGGACCAGTCGCGTTTGCCCTGCCAGGCATCGAAGATGTCGCCGGTGGTGCGCCACAGGTGGCCGACGGCCGGGCCCCAGCGCTCGGGATGGCTGGTGCCCCATTCGCAGATCGACAGCACGATGTCGCGCCCGGACTCGCGCAAGGCCTTGGCCATGATCGTGTAGGCCGCCTCCGCGTCGCGCGTGCCGGTGTGGCACCAGTCGTACTTCAGGTAGTCGACGCCCCAGGCGGCGTACTGCCGGGCGTCCTGGAATTCGCGACCCGCACTGCCCGGGCGGCCGCCGCAGGTGAGCGCCCCCGCATCGGAGTACAGCCCGAACTTCAGGCCCTTCGAATGGACGAAGTCGGCAAGCGCGCGGATGCCACCCGGAAAGCGGATCGGGTCCGCCACGATGTTGCCGGCACCGTCGCGGGCGGACTGCCAGCAGTCGTCGATGACGATGTAGCGGTAACCCGCCGCGGCCAGGCCCAAGCCCGCCATCGCCTCGGCCTGGCGCCGCACGGTGGCCTCGTCGATGTTGCAGCCGAAGCGGTTCCAGGAATTCCAGCCCATGGGCGGCGTGGCCGCGAGGTCCGGCTTGGGGGCGTCCAGGTGCAGCGTCTCGTGCGCCCGGACGGAAGCCGTCGCCACGATGAACAGCACGACCAGTACGACCAGGCGGCGCAGGTTCATGACAAGCCCCGCCGGCATTTCAAACGGCGCCGCGCCGCGCCTCGAGCGCCGTGCGGATCTCGTGCATGCGCGTCTCCGTGAGCTGGAAGCGCAGGATCGCCACCAGCGCCAGCACCAGGCCGATGACCGGGATGCTGGAGAGAAGGATGCGGATCATGAAGATCGCGTGTTCGCTCTGCACCGGCAGCTTCGAGTCGAAGCCCGTCAACTGGAGGATCCAGCCCGATGCGCCGACGCCCAGCGCGATCCCGAACTTCGAGGTCCAGGACTGGCAGGCCGAGAACGAGCCTTCGCGGCGCTTGCCGGTCTCCAGTTCGTCGTAGTCGACGACGTCGGCGATGGTGGAGCCGTACAGCGTCCAGAATCCGGCGCCCGTGAACGCGACGAAGCCGCAGGCGAACAGTTGCAATACCGGCAACGTCGGGTCGTAGAGCCACCAGTCGCCGATGAAGGCGCCGATTGCCAGCACGAAGACCAGGACGAGCGCGTCGCGCTTGCCATGGCGACGCGCAAACCACGTGAAGAACGGGATGCCCAGGAAGCCGAACACCATGCCGGTGACGCCCATGCCGGTGTTCCACTTGGCCCCCAGCGCGACGTCTCCGTGGCACACGTAGTAGACCGTGTTGCAGTAGCCCAGGGCCCCAACCATCGCCGTGCCGATGCCGTAGGACAGCATCATCAGCAGCACATGGCGGAACGGCTGGCAACGCATCGTGCGCCACAGCGTGTCGGAGAACGGGATCTTCTCCTGCTTCTGGCGCACGAGGTTGGCGTAGTAGCGCTCCTTGACCAGGAAGAAGATGGCGACGGAAGCCACCACCATGACGACGCCGAGGATCGTGCAATAGGTCTGCGCGCCGCGCAGGATGTCGGGCTTGCCGTGGGCGTCGTTGAATATCGCCAGCGTCGTGAACTGCGCCGCGAAGAACATCGCCAGCTCGGGCGCCTTCTGGATCGCGTTGCGCACCGACTGCACGGTGGTGCGCTCGTGGTAGTCGGGCGTCATCTCGGCGCCCAGGCTGGACCACGGCATGTTGAAGCAGCTCATCACCGGCACGTACAGCGCGGTGGTGACCAGCATGAAGACGAAGTACTCCGTATCGGTCCAGCCGCGACCGACGGCGAACAGCAACGGTAGTCCGACGCCCGCCAGCACGCCGCCGACGAGGATGAACGGGCGCCGGCGCCCGAAGCGCGTGCGGGTGTTGTCGGAGACCCAGCCGAACAGGGTGTCGGACGCCGCGTCGATGAAGATCTTGATCATCTGCACCGTGGAGATCAGCCCCGGCGCCACGCCCAGGAAGACGATGAAGACCTGGAACGACAGCGTCGGATAGAGCCAGTGGCCCCACATGTCGACGAAGGCGCCGAGGCCGTAGCCGACCTTCTGCTTGACGGGCAAGCGGCTTTCGACGACGGCCAGCTCGAGCGGCGGCTCCTGCAGCGTGAGCGGGTTCACCGCGAGATCGATCGTGCTGGCGGACATGGCGGAGCTTTCAGAGGACGGTGCGGGTACGCATCACGTCGGCGTAGTAGAACGCCGAGAGCTTGGGCGTGCGCTTCTGCGTCTCGAAGTCGCAGTGCACGATGCCGAAGCGGCGCTGGTAGCCATCTTCCCATTCGTAGTTGTCGATGAACGACCACAGGAAGTAGCCGTCGATCGGGGTGCCGTCGGCGATCGCGCGGTGCACCTCGCGCAGGTGGCTGCGCAGGTAGTCGCGGCGGTGCAGGTCGATCACCTCGCCGCCCACCACCGGCTCCTCGTTGTAGCCGCAGCCGTTCTCGGTGATGAGGATGGACGGGAACTCGTAGAGCTCGTGGCACATGCGCGAGGCCCAGTAGATCGCCTGCGGCACCAGGTTCAGCCACGGGCTGTCGGCGCGCGGGTAGTTGGCCGGCAGGCTCAGCGCCTCCCAGGCCTGGCCGTCGCGGCCCGTGCGCACGTAGGTGGCGGTGTAGATGTTGACGCCCAGGAAGTCGCAGGGCAGGCAGATCAGGTCGAAGTCGCCCGGCTGCACCTGGGGCGCGTCGGGGCCGGCGCGCTTCAGGTAGCGCTCGGCGTAGCCCTTGCCGTGCAGCGCGCCCAGCACGTGCTCGTTCTTCTCGAGGAACCAGGCCTTGGCGGCGGCGATGTCGCGCGGCGTCTCGGTGACGGGCACGCTCACGTCGCAGTTGTCGGTGAGGCCCACGCGCGCGCCCTCCCCGCCGTACGCGCGCACCGCGCGCACGCCGTGGCCGTGCGCCAGCAGCGCGTGGTGGTAGGTCTGGTTGACCACCGCGGCGCTCTCCTTGCGGCCCGGCGCCTTGGTACCGTAGCCGTACGCCAGCATCGTGAAGCAGCGAATCTCGTTGAGCGTGATCCAGTTCTTCACCACGCCGCCGAAGGCCTTGACCACCGTGTCCGCGTAGGTGGCGAACGCGTCCACCGTCACGCGCGAGGTCCAGCCGCCGCGGTCTTCCAGCGATTGCGGCAGGTCCCAGTGGAACAGCGTCACCCACGGCGTGATGCCGTGGCGGGCCATGCTGGCGAACAGGCGGTGATAGAAGTCGAGCCCGGCCTGGTTGATCGCGCCGTCGCCGTTCGGGAAGATCCGCGGCCACGCCAGCGACAGGCGATAGTCCTTCACGCCCAGCGAGGCCATCAGCGCGAAGTCCTCGTCGAAGCGGTGGTAGTGGTCGCAGGCCACGTCCAGCGTGTCGCCGTCGTGCACCTTGCCGGGAATGCGGCAGAAGCGGTCCCAGATCGACTCGCCCTTGCCGTCCTCGAACGCTGCGCCCTCGATCTGCGCGGAGGCGGCCGCCACGCCGAACGTGAAGGTCGACGGGAACGGGCTGGAGTAGGTGAACGTGCTCATGGTGCTCAGGGGGAAATCGTTCTTCATTCGGTTCTCGGAGAGAGTGCGGGATTCGAGTCCAGCAGGCGTTGCAGGGTGGGGTTCATCTGGCCGGCCCAGATCGCGTACCCCTTGTCGTTCGGGTGCAGCAGGTCGGGCATCACGTCGCGCGACAGCGTGCCGTCGGGGTTGGTGAGCGTCGCGCCAATGTCCAGGAAGAACACGTCGCGGTCGTCAGCGAAGGTGGCCAGCGCCTGGTTCAGGCGGTCGTTGATGCGGCGCAGCGGGCTGTCGGGCTTCTCGTCGCGCGGGAACACGGCCAGCAACAGGATCTTCGCGCCCGGCTGGCGCTGGCGCAGCTCGTCGACCAGGCGGCGCACGCCGGCGGCGGTGGTCGCGGGATCCTCCATCCGGTCGCCGGTGTTGTTCGTGCCGATCATCATCACGACGACGCGAGTGCGGTAACCGTCGAGCTCGCCGTGCTGCAGGCGCCACAGCACGTTCTCGGTGTGGTCGCCGCCGAAGCCGAGGTCCAGCGCGTGGTACTTCGCGTAGTTCGCGGCCCAGACGGCCTGGCCGTCCTTCTCCCAGTTGTGGGTGATGGAGTCGCCGATGAACACGACGTCGGGCTGCACGCCGGCCGCGCGCAGCGCCGCGATCTCGGCCAGCTTCTGCTCGTGGCGCGGGATCCACCAGTCCATGGACCACACCTGCTCCAGCGGGGTGGGCGAGACCGATTGCGTGCGGTAGTCCGGGCACGGCACGTTGCCGTTGGCGCGGCGCACGAAGCGCAGGTTGGCGATCGCGGCCTCGCCGGTGCCGCTGGAGTCCAGCGTGAAGGCCCGCGTGACCCTGGAGAAATCGTCGCCGTCCTGCGCGAAGCAGCGCATCGGGATCGCCAGGTGCTGCCAGCCCTTGCCGGTCAGCGCGCGCGACGGGACGACGTACGGCAGCTTGCGCCCGCAGTCGGCGCCGCAGCCGACGACGAAGGTCAGGCCGGCCTTGGCCATGTCGACCGCGTCCAGGTCGAATTCGACGGCGCCATCGGCCAGGAAGGGGCGCAGGTCCACCGGCTGCGCGGCGTCGAAGCGCAGACTGGCGTACCAGGCGTCGCTCCACTTCATCGTCAGCGCGTCGTGCTTCGTCTTCATTCCGGAGACGTGCGCCTCGACGTGGTTGTTCTCGCCGTGCGGCTTGTCGACGCGAGGCAGCACCACAGAATCGCCCGCCAGCAGCAGGTTCGAATCGAAATCGGCGAGCACGACGTTCCAGCGCGGCGCGGCGCCGGCCTGCGTCGCGGGCATCAGCCGCAGCGTGTCGGCCGCGGATGCCGAGCCCACGCAAGCCCACAGCAGGGAGAGGAGGATCGAACGAGAAAGGACGTTCATTGCAAGGTTCCCAGCCGACGCGATTCGCCTGGCTTCAGGTTCAGCGCGACAACCTTGTCGCCATAGCGCACGGTGCCGCCGCCCGGGCCGGCCACCGAGCGGATCGTGGCGGCGGTGAGCCTGCCGTCGGCCCAGGCCAGGTCGACCAGGAAGCCGCCGCGCGCCCGCAGGCCTTGCACCGAGCCGGTCTTCCAGGCCGCGGGCAGCGCCGGCAGCAGGCGCAGCTCGCCGTCCTGCGATTGCAGCAGCATCTCGCAGACGGCCGCGGTCGCGCCGAAGTTGCCGTCGATCTGGAACGGTGGGTGGGCGTCGAACAGGTTCGGATAGGTGCCGCCGGCGTTGTTCACCTCGGTGCCCGGGCCGTGCTGCTGCGCGGCGCGCGCGCCGGGCGTGGCGAGCAGCCCGCGCAGCATCAGGTACGCGTGGTCGCCATCGAGCAGTCGCGACCAGTAAGCGGCCTTCCACGCCATGGACCAGCCGGTGCCGGCATCGCCGCGCGCCGCCAGCGTCGTGCGCGCGGCCGCGGCGAGCGCGGGCGTGCGCACGGGCGAGATCTGCCGGCCCGGGAACAGCGCGAACAGGTGCGAGACGTGGCGGTGGGTGTCACCCGGCGTGTCGAGCACCGGGTCGTGCTTCTCGTCCAGCCACTCCAGCAACTGGCCCCACGAGCCGACGCGCGGGGCCGCGAGCCGGTCGCGCAGGCCGGCGATCTCGTCGCGGAACGCGCGATCGCCGCCGAGCGCGTCGGCGGCCTCAACGGTGTTGTTGAACAGGTCCCAGACCAGCTCCTGGTCGTACGTGACGCCGTCCTCCACCGGCCCGTGCTCGGGTGACCAGCCGTGCGGCGCGACGAGGCGGCCGTCCGGCAGCGTCTTCAGGTGGTCCTGCCAGAACGCGCAGGCCTCCTTCATCATCGGGTACGCGACGTCGCGCAGGAACGCGCGATCCTGCGTGTAGGCGTAGTGCTCCCAGAAGTGCTGCGCGTACCAGGCGTTGCCGGTCTTGTTCCACAGGTAGCCCATGGCGCCGAACGGGTTGGACTCGGTGCGCACCGTCCAGCCGCGCACCGGCTTGCCGGCGTCGGTGACGAAGGTCTCCGCGATCAGCGGCACGTCGCCGCCCGCGGGATTGGGCGCGGACGCCGCGGCGCCGGGATGCGCGATCGCCTGGGCCGCGGTGTCGGCCACCACCTGCCGCCACGCCGGCGACACGCTGCGCACGAACTGGAACAGCGGCCGCGCCAGCTCCGGCAGGTTGGCCGGTTCCGCCGGCCAGTAGTTCATCTGGATGTTGATGTTGGTGTGATAGTCCGAGTTCCAGGGCGGCGTCTTGCTCCGGTTCCACAGGCCCTGCAGGTTGGCGGGCAGCGAGTCGCGCGAGCTCGAGATCAGCAGGTAGCGGCCGAACTGGAAGTACAGCGCCTCCAACTCGGGATCGTTGCCTTGCGCGGTGTAGGCGGCAATGCGGGCGCCGGTCGTCAGCGCACGGCGTGTGGCAGCGGAGGTGCCGAGATCGATGTGCACGCGATCGAACAACGCGCGGTAGTCGCGCTCATGTTCCGAACGCAGCGCGGCCAGCGGACGCGCGGCCGCGGCCGCGGCCTGCGCGGCGACGCGCGCCAGCGGCGCCTCGCCCTCGAACTGCACCGCGGCGTCGGGAACATAGCTGGTGCCCGCGGCCAGCGTCAGCGTCAGCGAGTCACAGTGCGAGAACAGCAGCCGGTCGCCCTCGACGCGCACCTGGCCGCCGACGTGGCCCACGCGCAGCACGCTCGCGTAGTGCATCACGGTGGACGGCGGCGTGGCGAGATCGCCTATCGCCCGCAGGCCGTCGGCGATGGCCTCGACGCGCGCGCCGTGCGCATCGACCAGGCGGATGGCGCCGGTGTAGCGGCCCGGGGCGCTCGCGTCCAGGCGCATCACGATGGCCTGCGCCGGATGGCTGGCGAAGGCCTCGCGGCGGTAGGCGACGCCGCCGATCACGTAGCTCGTGCGCTGCTCGGCTCGGGCGATGTCCAGCGTGCGGGCGTAGCGGCGCACGGGCCCGCCGTGCCCGTCGAGATCGACGAATACGTCGACTAACGGCTGGTACGCGCCCATGGTGCGCGCGTCGCCGGTCCACAGCGTGATCTCGTTGAACTGCAGGTGCTCGTGCGCCACCTGGCCGAAGATCATCGCGCCGATGCGGCCGTTGCCGATGGGCAGCGCCTCGCGCTCCCAGCCGTCGGCGGTGTCGGGCGCGGGCGCGTCGTAGCGCAACGCCAGGTCGCGCGCGTGGGCACACGTCCCGCACGCGAGCGCGAGGGCCAGGAGCAGGCGCGGCAGCGTCTTCATGCGGCGCGCGGCCTGCCAACGAGCACGCCGCGGCCGTGCGCCGCCACATACACCGTGCCGTATTCGAGCGGATCGGCGGCCAGCGACAGCAGGTAGCCGTAGCGATGGCGGTCGTCGTTGATGCGCACGAAGCTGGTCCCGCCGTCGTCGGAGCGGAACAGCCCTTCGGCCAGCGTCGAGCCGATGCGCACCTTGCCCCAGACGTAGACGCTGTCGACGCCCGCGCCGGGCGCGCCCTTGCCGAGCGCGACCAGCCAGGGCTCCGCCACCTGCTTGAGGGTCTTCATCGGCTGGTCGGCGCCCGGAAAGTGCAGCAACCCGCCGGGCAGCGCCAGCCACAGGTCGCGCAGCGCGCCCGTGCCGCAGATCAGGGTCGCCGTCTGCGCGGCGTCCACCGCCGGCAGGCCCGTGATGCAGGGGCCGAAGCTCATGCCGCCGTCCACGCTGACCAGGATCTGGCCATTGGCGCGGTCGTGCACGTAGAACACACCGTCGACCACGCGGTCGGCCACCGGCACCAGCTTGACGTCGCGCGCCGCGGGCCAGCCCGCCGACTCGATCCAGGTCTTGCCGTGGTTGCGCGAGAACAGCGCCGCCTGCTTCTCGGGCGCCCACACGAACGCGGTGCCCTTGGCGGACACCGCGATGTGTCCCGCATCCAGGTGCTTGCCGTCGGCCGACTTCGTGAGGCGCGGCGACGGCCCGAACGCCAGCCAGTTGACGCCGCCGTCCGGCGACCAGAAGCCGCCGCCCTCCGCCTGGTCGACGGTGCGGGCGAGGATGCCGGGCTTCAGCTGCGCGAAGTCGACCGAGCGGTTGGTCTGGTACTCGGGCGCGAACAGCCCGGCGGCCGGCGTCCTGCCGACGTCGTCCCAGGCGGCGCCCGACACGTCGCCCATGGCCGCCAGCAGCGTCGCGCCGCCCGACGGGCTGCGGATCTGCAACGTGGCCGTCTCCTCGAGATTGGCCACCGTGAAGTCCCACGCCACCGTGCCGCCCTTCTCGGCCGCGCCGAGGTTGTGCGTCATCCACAGGCCATACCCGGTGCCGTACAACGCCGTCTCGCCGTCGAAGGGGTCGAGCTTGACGTCGGCCAGCCAGTGGCCCATCTTGTCCTCGCCTTTCATGTAGTTCACGAGCCAGGGGTAGGCCGTGGCGTCGTGGTGCGAATGCGCGGCCAGTCCGGTCCAGTGCGCGCCGTCGTCGGACGAGACGAACACGTTGTCGCCGTTGTCGCCCCAGTGCTCGAGCGTCGTGACGATGAGGCGGCCGGGCCGGCGGAGGTCGACGTCCACGCCCGAGTAGCCGAAGCCCTCGTCGCCCGTTTCCGGCTTCAGCGGCGAGATGTTCTTCCAGTGGCCTGCCGGGTCGCGCTTCCACACGCCGCCCGCCTTCGCGTTGCCGGGGTTGGTGGCGAAGGACTGCGGGCCGATCGCGAAGGTGACGTACAGCGAGCCGTCGGCAGCGAAGCAGGCGCGCTGCGGCACCTGCTCGGGGCTGTCCGGGTCGCGCTGGAACGTGGCACCGCCGTCGTGCGACACGTACAGGCCGGGCTTGTCATGGCCGCCTGCCCAGATGGTCTTTGACGCCTTGCCCGGCGTGCCGCTGCGCGCATCGACGATCACCAGCGAGACATGCTGCGGGGGCGCCGACATGGCGCTGAACGTGGCGCCGCGGTCGGTGCTGCGCCACAGGCCGTCCTTGGTGGTTCCCAGGAACAGGATCGTGCTGTCGTTCGGGTCGACCTGCAGCCGCTCGCCGGTGCCGCGGCCGCCCTCGTTGCCGCCCAGCCGCACGGGCAGGTCGTTGATCTTCCAGGTGGCGCCGCGATCGGTGGACGCGAGCACCGCCGCGTGGCGCGCCCAGTCGCCGGTGTAGATGCCGCAGGCGGCGTAGACGCGCTCGGCGTCGTTCGGGTCGACGGCGATGCTCAGCACGCCCATCAGGTCGCCGTCGGACCTGCCCATCTGGTCCAGCAGCGGCACCCACGAACGCGTGCCCGGCTCGAAGCGGTACATGCCGCCGATGTCGGTGCGCGCGTACAGCACGCCCGCCTTCTTCGGGTGGTACACGAAGCCGTCGATGAAGCCGCCGGCGCCGAAGGGAATGGTCTTCCACGTGTACGGTCCGTCGGCGTCGGCCGGCGTGGCCGCGGCGAAGGCCGCCGGCAGCCCGGTGGCCAGCAGCGCGCCGAAGCCGACACCCTGGAGGATCTGACGCCTGCGCATCATGTTCGATTCTTTCATCGCTCAGTACCGGCCCATCCGGACCTTCAGGATCACGGGCTGGCTCGTGAAGTTGAGCCCCCAGTCGGTCTGGTCGCCGTTCCAGTTGCGCTCCATCACCCACTTGCCCGACGGATCGAAGCGCCCTTCCTCGACCCGCGCGAACATCGCGCCGTTGCCTTGCGGCGCCGTGGAGGCGATGCGCACGCGCGCGTGCTGGCCGACGATCACGAACTCGTCGTCGCCGACCTGCGCGATCGCCACGCCGCCGTTGGGCTGTTCGGTGCCGGGCGGGAATTCCGCCGGATGGTCGGGCCAGCTCTTCTCGCCGAACTGCCATTCGCGGAACGACACGGTGGCCGTCCACGCGCCCAGCGCGATCGTGCGGTCCGTACGATCGTCGGGCTCGGCGACGCCGTGCGTGCGCCCTTCGAAGACCCAGCGCGACCACAGCCGCTGCATGGATCCGAAGACCGCGTAGGTGGCGGCGAACGGCTCGACGATGGGCTTGCCGGTGAGCTTGGTGCCCAACGGGAAGTTGGAATAGGCCGTGTAGTCGATGCCGAAGGGCGCGATGCCCAGCGAGCCGCTGCCCAGCACCTGGTACACATAGCGTCCGTAGCCAGGCGCATTGCTCATCTCGGGCACCAGAAGCGGGTTGTCCGGGCGCTGGAACTTGGCCAGCGTCGCGTCGAACTGCACGGACTCCGGGTTGTAGATGTCGGGCGCGGCAATGTCGATGTGCGGCGCGGCCGCCTTGTAGATGCCGATCACGTCGTACGTGGGGCCACCGCTGGCGAAATCGTCCTTCCACGGCGCCAGGGGTGCCGCGGAATTGCGTTGCGCGTTGTTGACGTACATCGGCAGGTCGTACACGGCGCGGCCGGCCTTGGCGACCTCCTCGATATAGCTGGCGATGGCCCAGGCGTGGAAGTACTCGTCGGCGTAGTCGCCGTAGACCTCGCGCCACGAGCCCGAGGCCGCGAGCGCCACCGGCGACTTCTGGCGCTGCAGCACAGCGGCCGGCACGGCCTGCTCGAACAGCGCCTGCGCCTTGGTGCCGAAGTCGCGCACGGTGCCGTAGGTGCCCACCTCGTTCTCCACCTGCACCATCAGCACCGTGCGGCGCGCGGCGTCGATCTGCCTGAGGTGCGTCATCAGCGCGACGAAGGCCTTCCGGTCGGCCTTGAGCGTCTCGTCGCCGAACGGCGTCAGGCAGTAGATGGTCTTGCCCTGCTTGTCGACCATGCGCGGGAAGCGCTTGTTGTCGAACTTGACCCACTCCGGCGCGTAGGCCGGGCCGGTGTTCTTCCAGGTGCCGAACCACAGCAGCACCAGATGCTTGTCGTGCTGGCGCGCCTGCGCGAGCAGCGTGTCGACATAGCCGAAGTCGAAGCGGCCCTCGACCGGCTCGACCTGCTCCCAGGCCACCGGGATCTCCACCGTGTTGGCGTGCACGTCCTGCGCCGCCGGCCAGACCTTGTCGAGGACGGCCGGGTAGTTGCTGGAGTTGTTGACCTGCACGCCCAGCATCGTGAACGGCGCGCCGTCCACGATCAGGGCGGTGCGGCCGTCGCGCGTTTCGAGGTGCGGGGCGGCGTTCGCCGCGGGCGCGGCCTGCGCGGCCGCGACGCACGCGGCCGACAGCGCCAGCGCGGCGAACGGGAGTTGAAGGATCTTGTGCATTCGATGGCTCGCTGGATTCTGTGGGAACGACCCCGCGCGGCGGTGTCTTCCCCTTCGGAAATCCCGTGCCGCCAAGGAGCGGCACGGGCATCGTGCACACGTCAGAACGTGTAGCGCAGCTGGGCGTTGTAGCTCGGGCCCGACGTGAAGTAGGCCCGACCCATCATGCCGATGTGCTGCTGCATCAACTGCTTGTAGGTCGAGTCGGTCAGGTTGGTGCCTTCCAGGCCGATGGTGAAGTGGTCGTCGATCTTGTAGAAGATGCTCGCGTCCAGCTGTCCGAAGCCATCCGCATAGAGCGGCAGGCCCCAGGCGAGGTTGTGCACGGTCGGGTTGGCCGGGTCGGTGCCGTCGGTGCCCTGGGTGCCGTTCACGTTGACGCCCTGCAGGTACCTCGAACGCCAGTTGTAGGCCACGCGAGCCGAGATCGGGCCCTGGTCGTACAGCAGCGCCACGTTGAACGTGTTGCGCGACACCCCTTGCAGCGGCAGGTTGCCGAAAGGCTGGCCGTTGGTGTCGCAGCCGTTGATGTTCAGGTTCAGGTTGTCCGCGCCGCCACTGGTCCCCCCGCAGAAGGCCGCGTTCACCGGGTTGTACGGCGACGTGTGGCTGTTGACGAAGGTGTAGTTCGCCTGCACGCCGAAGCCCGACAGGAAGCCCGGCAGCTTGTCGAAGTACTGCTGGTACGCCACCTCGAAGCCACGCGCGTAGCCCTTGGCGCCGTTGACCGGCGCGGTCGTCGTGAAGTTGACCGTGTTGCCGGACGCGTCGGTGACCGGCACGTTGTAGCTCTGGTTGACGATGATGTCCTTGAGCTCCTTGTCGAAGGCCGCGAAGGTCAGCGAGCTGGACTTGGAGAAGTACCATTCCGCCGTCGCGTCCGCCTGGTTCGACTTGATGGGCCGCAGGTTCGGGTTGCCGGCTCCCGTGCCGGTGTTGCTGACGGACACGACGTCGCTGCTGCCGCTGCTCGCATAGGTGGGGGTGGTGCTCAGTGTCGTATAGGCCTGCAACTGCGAGAAGTCGGGTCGTGTCATGGCCTTGGCGAGCGCGAACCGGAACTGCAGGTCGTTCGTCGCCTTCGCGCGCAGGTTCAGGCTGGGCAGGAAGTCGTTGTACGTGTTCTTGAAGTCCTTGGCGACCCCGAACGCCGGGATGACCGGGATGGGCACGCCCGTGGGGTTGGTGGGCACGGAACCCGGCGGCTTGTACACCGTGTAGCCGTGCGCGTCCGACTCGGTACGCACCACGCGCAGGCCGAGGTTGCCGTCGACCGGGACCTTCCAGTCGTCGAAGCCGAAGCGCAGCTGGCTGTAAGCCGTCTGCGTGCGCTCGAGCTGGTCGTTCGTGCCCTGCGGATTGTTGGCGCCGTATGCCGCCGGTGTGTAGGTGCTGCAGGTGTGCCCGTTGACGCAGAGGTCGTTTTCGTACCCGTGCAGCGTCGCGTAGCTGTTCGGGTAGCCGGCGGCCACCGAGGTGTCCGGCATGACCAGCGACGGCACCGAGACCTTGCCGTTCATGAAGTTCGTGAAATTGACCGTGTGCGTGTTGCCGCTGAAGCGCGGATCGCCCAGGTAGGCCAGCCCGGTGATGTCCCAACCCTCCTGCCAGGTCTGCGAGATCTTCTGCCAGTTGTAGCTCGGGTTGGAGTTCTCGGTCGTGGCGCCGCGGTCGGTCAGGCGAACGCCGAAGCGCACGTCCTGCAGCACCGGGTTGTCGAAGTCGTACTTGGCGTTGAGCTTGAGCGCCTTTTCGGTGGCGATGCCCTTGTCGAAGTGCTCCTGCGTGAACGCCCAGTAGTACTTGTTGGCGTTCGCCAGCGTAGCGGCAGCGGCCGAATCGAAGCTGATGCTCGGAAGCCTGCCCGAGAGGTCCAGCGTCTCCGAGGGCATCTGGATGCCGGTGGCCACGGTGGAGTCGAAGTCCTTGGTGGTCGCCTTGATCAGTTGCAGGTCGGCGTTGAGGTTCCAGCGGTCGCTGGCCTTCCAGTTGAAGTTCCAGGAGATGTCCTGCGTGTCCGACTTGCGCCTGGCCACGCGGGTGTCCGCGCCGAAGTTCAGGCCGCCGTTGGCGTCGTCGCGGAGCGTGCCGCTGACGAACACGCCGTTGGAGTTGAACTTCGCACCCGGGTCGACGGTGAGGTTGTAGGGCGTGGACGCCTGCGTGAAGATCGCGTTCTCGTCCCACTCCTGGTCATAGCGCGACTTGAAGTACGTCAGCGAGGACGACAGGTTGTCCTTCTTCCACTGCAGCGCGCCGTAGATGCCGTTGCGCTTGTTGGTGAAGTCGACCCGGCGCCACGACGCGCTCTCGGGCACCCAGACCGAGGCGCCATTGGAGGTGACGTTGAAGTACGGATCGACCTGGAACGCATCGGTGCGGGTCTTGCTCTCCGAATGCGCGAGGTCGATCAGCGCGCCGAACTGGCCCGCGCTGCCGAGGTCCCAGCGGTTCGAATAGAGGCCGGACACCTTCGGGCTCTTCTTGCCGGCCAGCGTCGAGTAGCCTTCCGACGCCGAGATCGAGAACTTCTGGCCGGTGAAGTCGAAGGGCATCGCCGTGCGCAGGTTCACGAGCCCGCCGATGCCACCTTCGATCTGCTCCGCCGACGGGTTCTTGTAGACGTCGACACCGGCCATCAGCTCGGGCGTGACGTCCTCGAAGTTCAGCGAGCGGCCGCCGTTGGCCGAGAACGAGTCGCGGCCATTCAGCTCGGAACGCACGTAGGTGAGGCCGCGGATGTTCACGCCCGAGCCTTCGACCGAATAGTGCTCCGGGTCGGCCGAGGAGAGCAAATGGCCGATGGTGACGCCGACGACGCGCTGCAGCACCTCGGTGACCGAGCGATCCGGCAGCTTGCCGATGTCGTCGGCGACGATGGAGTCGACGATCTCGTCCGAGTCCTGCTTGATCTTCTGGGCGTTTTGCAGCGCGGCGCGCTGGCCCGTGACCACGACGGTGATCGCCTCGTCCTTGGCCGCCGGCTTGCTTCCGCTCGCCGCGGAGGCCGCGGCCTCCGGTGCTGGCGCCGTCTGCGCCAACGCGACCCCACTCCACAGCAGGGCAACTTGTGCCGCTGCGACTGACAACGCTGTCCTCTGAAATTGTCTCATGTTATGGTCTCTTTTTTGGTTTCGGGACTCGCCCCAGGGCATGGGGCGGCTGGCGCGCGGCTTTGCCGTCGCGGCTACGGAATCGCGTGATCCAGGCAGATCTGGATCGGACACGCGATGTTCGATTCCGGATGCGATGTCACGGTCGCATCCACGAAATCGTCGAGGGCGAACCGCCTCCCCGCGCGGACGTCGCGCGCGTCCGCTGCGTGGTGGATTGGAAGCGGGTCGTGGGCCATGTCAGGCGCTGAAGCGGTTGACGAAATTCTCCAGGAATTCCTGGCGTCCGGATTTTGGCTGCGGGTCGACGTTGGCCGCGAGCACCTGGTCGGCGAGCGCCTCGAGCGACACGCGGCCTTCGAGGATGTTGCGCGAGCCAGCGGTGTCCCAGCCGGCGTAGCGCGCGTCGACCGCCGCCTTCAGGCCGCCGTCGACGATCATGCGTTCGGCCATCAGCAGCGCGCTGGCGCAGACGTCCATGCCGCCCACGTGGCCGTGCAGCAGGTCCACCGCATCGATGGACTGGCGCCGCACCTTCGAGTCGAAGTTCATGCCGCCGCTGCCCAGGCCGCCGGCCTGCAGCACGTGGTAGATCGCGATCGCGGTCTCGGGCACGTTGTTGGGGAACTGGTCGGTGTCCCAGCCCAGTTGCGGATCGCCGCGGTTCATGTCCAGGCTGCCGAGGATGCCCAGCGCCGCCGCCGTGGCGATCTCGTGCTCGAAGCTGTGGCCCGACAGCGTGGCGTGGTTGGCCTCGATGTTGACCTTGACCTCGTTCTCGAGGCCGTAGCGCTTGAGGAAGCCGTAGACCGTGGCGACGTCGAAATCGTACTGGTGCTTGGCCGGCTCGCGTGGCTTCGGCTCGATCAGGATCGCGCCCTTGAAGCCGATCTTGTGCTTGTATTCGACGGCCATGTTCAGGAAGCGGCCCAGCTGGTCGAGCTCCTGGCCGATGCGCGTGTTCAGCAGCGTCTCGTAGCCCTCGCGGCCGCCCCACAGCACGTAGTTCTCGCCGCCCAGCTTGAGCGTGGCGTCCATCGCGTCGCGCACCTGCAGCGCGGCCATCGCGAACATGGCCGGATCCGGATTGCTGGCCGCGCCCGACATGAATCGGCGATGGCTGAACAGGTTGGCCGTGCCCCACAGCAGCTTCATGCCGGTGCGCTGCTGGTGCCCGCCCAGCACGTCCACCATGCGCGCGAAGTTCTCGTGGCTCTCGCGCGGCGTGGCGCCTTCGGGCGCGACGTCGCGGTCATGGAAGCAGTAGTACGGCGCGCCCAGCTTGGCGAAGAAGTCGAACGCCGCCTCGGCCTTCTGCGTGGCCAGCTCCATCGCCGAGCCGCCCTCGAACCAGGGACGCTGGAACGTGCCGGCACCGAACACGTCGAAGCCGTTCCAGCAGAAGGTGTGCCAGTAGCTGACGGCGAAGCGCAGGTGGTCCTCCATGCGCTTGCCCAGCACCAGCCGGTCCTTGTCGTAGTGACGGAAGGCCAGCGGATCGGTGGATTCGGTACCGCGATACTCGATCCGCGGCAGGTCTTTGAAGTAGCTGTTCATGAACGGGAAGGGGTTGGATGAGGCACCGGCGGAGGGAGCCGGGTGGTTGTCAAGCGGCCGCAACGGGGCGGGAAGGACTCTCGATTCGCCGGTACAGCTCGCGAAAGCGCCGCAGCCGGTGTTGAAGCTGAGCGTGGCGCGCGGCGTCGGGAACATGGCGCGCGGAGACCTCGGGCTTGGCGCAGACCGTCGCCTCGTCGCCGCCCGCGGCGAGCCAGCCCAGGCGCGCGGCGCCGAGCGCGCCACCGGCGTCGCTGCCCACGCTGACGAGGATCTCCACGTCCAGCGCATCGGCCAGGAGCTGCGCCCAGAAGCTGCTGCGCGCGCCGCCGCCCACCAGGTGCAGCTGGCGCACCTCGGTGCCGGCCTCCTGCAGCGCGGCCAGGCCGTCGCACAGGCCGAAGGTGACGCCCTCGAGCACCGCGTACGTGCAATGCGCGCGCGTGTGTTCGTGCGTGAGGGCTAGGAAGCCGCCCTTGGCGAACGGGTTGTCGTGCGGCGTGCGCTCGCCCGCCAGGTACGGCAGGAACAGCGGCGCGTCGCGCAAGGCGTCGGCGGGCAACGCGCCGAGTTCGGCCAGCAGCGCGGCCTCGCTGGCGGCACCGCTGACCTGGACGAACCACTTCAGGCAGCTCGCGGCCGACAGCATCACGCTCATCTGGTGCCAGCGCCCGGGCAGCGCGTGGCAGAACGCGTGCACGGCCGACGCCGGGTTCGGGCGATAGCGGTCGTTGACCACGAACAGCACGCCGGACGTGCCAAGCGACAGGAAGCCGTCGCCGGGCTGCGTCGCGCCGATGCCGATCGCACTGGCAGCGTTGTCACCGGCGCCGCCGGAAATCACCACTTCGGGGCCCAGGCCCCACGCCTTGGCGAGCTGCGGACGCAGGAAGCCCGAGACCTCGCTGCTCTCCACGAGGCGCGGCATCTGCGCGCGCGTCAGGCCGCAGGCGGCGAGCAACTCGTCCGACCAGTCGCGCGCGGCGACGTCCAGCCACAAGGTGCCGGCGGCGTCCGACGGATCGGAGACCTTTTCGCCGGTCAGCACAAGGCGGAGCCAGTCCTTGGGCAGCAGCACCGTGCGCACTTGCGCGAACAACGCGGGCTCGTGCTTGCTCACCCACAGCAGCTTGGGCGCGGTGAATCCGGGCATCGCGAGATTGCCCGCGATGGCGTGCAGCCGTGGCGCGCGCTCGGTGAGTTCCACGCATTCGGCGTGGCTGCGGCCGTCGTTCCAGAGGATGGCCGGGCGCAGCACCTCGTCCTGCTCGCCCAGCAGCACCGCGCCATGCATCTGGCCCGACAGGCCGATGGCGCGCACCTGCGCGAACGCCTCCGCGTGCGTGCCGCGCAGGCTGGCCACGGCGAGATCCATCGCGCGGCGCCAGTCCAGCGGCTCCTGCTCGGACCACAGCGGCTGCGGGCGCGACACGGTCAGCGGCGCGCCGGCCTGGCCGACGATGCGGCCATTGCCGTCGAGCAGCAAGGCCTTGACTTCGGAGGTTCCCAGATCGATGCCGAGGTACATGTCGATCTCAGGCGGCGGCGACGGCGCCGACGAAGTTGGGCGCGGCCATCGGGCGCGTCAGGCGGAAGCGCGCGAGCGCGGCGGCACCCACGGCGACGGCGTCGGCGCCGAAGCGCGAGGTCTGCACCATGGGCGGCAGCAGGTTGGCGGCGGCGGCGTACTCGTTGAGGGTCTGCAGCGCGGTGTCGACGAACGGCTCGCCGAGGTCGACGCAGGAGCCGCCGAGCACGATGCACGCGGGGTCGTAGGCCGCGGCCAGGTTCTGCAGCAGCACGCCGAGATAGCTGCCGGCGCGCCGGACCGCGCGCAGCACCTCGGCGTCGCCGGCGGCGAGGCGGCGCTGGATCTCGGCCAGCGGCGTGGACAGCGAGGGCAGCCCCGTGTCCTCGTCGGCGGGCAGCATCGCGCGCAGGCCGATCATCGCCTCGGCGCAGCCGCGCCGGCCGCACGAGCACTGCGGGCCGTTGCGCTTGAGGATGATGTGGCCCACCTCGCCCGCGAAGCCGCGGCTGCCGGTGAGCAGGCGGTCGCCGACGATCACGCCCGCGCCCACGCCCTGGTTGATGCTCAGGTACAGCAGCGGATCGGACGCCTGCGACGGATTGAATTCCATCTCGCCGAGGGCCGCAACATCGGCTTCGTTCTGGATGAACAGCGGCACGCCGACCAGGGGCGAGCCCGCGAGCTTCTCGCTGAGCAGCGCGCCCACCGGCACGTCGCGCCAGCCGAGGTTGGGGGCGAAGCGCAGCACGGCGTTGGCCTCGTCGACGCCGCCGGGCAGGCCCACGCCGATGCCGATGATCTGGTGGCGCACGGGGTCGAGCTGCGAGCGCAGCTTCAGCAGCGCGGTGGCCAGGCTGCCGATGCAGGCCTTGGCGCTGCGGCCCGAGCCGTAGTTGGCGACGACGGTGGCGAGCACGCCGCCGGTGAGCGACACCGCCACCACCCGCACCGACTCGATGCCCACCTCGGCGCCCAGCAACAGCAGGCGGGAGTCGTCGATGAACAGCGGCGTGGGACGGCGTCCGAGCTCGCCGGTGGCGACGATCTCGCGCTCGACCAGCCAGCCCTCGTCGATCAGCTCGCGCACCAGCATGCTGACGGTGGACTTGGTGAGTCCCACCGCCGTGGCGAGGTCGGCGCGCGACAGGCCCGGGTTGGCGCACATGCGCCGCACGAGCGCCATGCGGTTCACGACCTTCAGCAGCTGCTGGCTTCCAGGGGATTCGGTGGGCAAGACATGTCTCCAGACGTCGAAGTCTTCGCTTCGATGGGCCGCATGTTAGTTCGATCGTCGAACGAATTAAAGGCCGTGGAAACACCTATCCTTTCGAAGTCGCCGACGTTCAAGATGCGGGCCTGCGCGAATCGGGCCGCTTCGAGAGGAGCACGAGGCGCGATTCAATGTGTGCGCCGCAGCATCGAACTGCGCCACTGGAGACAAGAGTCCATGAACGACAAGAACATCCGCAAGATCGTCATCGTCGGCGGCGGCACCGCCGGCTGGATGGCGGCCGCGCCGCTGGCGCTGTTGATGCAGCGCCGCAACGCCAGCCCGTGCGAGATCGTCGTGATCGAGTCGCCGGAGATCGGCACGATCGGCGTCGGCGAGGCCACGCTGCCGACGATCCGCTTCTACAACAGCTCGCTGGGGCTGGACGGCGCGGACTTCATCAAGCGCACCCAGGCCTCGTTCAAGCTGGGCATCGAGTTCCGCGACTGGGGCCATCTCGGCCATCGCTTCTTTCACGGCTTCGGCGACTTCGGTCCGCGCATCGAGAACCGCTCGCCGCTCGCCTACTGGCTGCGGCTGCAACGGGCCGGCGCCATGCCGTCGTACGAAGACTGGTCCACCGCCACGATGATGGCGCGCGCCAACGCCTTCGTGCCGCCGACGGCCGACGGCCCACCCGTGACCAGCAACTATTCCTACGCGTTCCATTTCGACGCCTCGCTGTACGCGCTGTACCTGCGCGACTACGCCGAGCAGCGCGGCGCAGCGCGCGTGGAAGGCACCGTCGTCGACGTCGAGCAGCGCCCCGAGGACGGCTTCGTGACCGCCGTGCGCCTGAAGGACGGCCGGCGCATGGACGGCGACCTGTTCATCGATTGCTCGGGCTTTCGCGGCCTGCTGATCTCCGGCACGATGAAGTCGGCGTACGAGGACTGGAGCCACTGGCTGCCGTGCGACAGTGCCCAGGCGGTGCCCAGCGCGCGGGCCGGCAAGCTCACGCCGTATACCACCTCGACGGCGCGCGCGAGCGGCTGGCAATGGCGCATCCCGCTGCAGCACCGCACCGGCAACGGCCACGTGTATTGCAGCGGCTTCATGAAGGACGACGAGGCCACGCGCGTACTGCTGGAAGGCCTGGACACGGCGGCGCTCGACAGCCCGCGCCAGTTGCGCTTCACCACCGGCCGGCGGCGCGAGTCGTGGGTGAAGAACGTCGTGGCGCTGGGCCTGGCCGGCGGCTTCCTGGAGCCGCTCGAGTCCACCAGCATCCAGCTGATCATCGACGGCGTGGGGCGCCTGATCCAGTTCTTCCCGGACACCGACTTCAAGCCGTCGCTCGCCGCCGAATTCAACCGGCGCATGGCGGCGCAGTACGAGTCGATCCGCGACTTCATCATCCTGCACTACAAGATCACGCAGCGCACCGACTCCGAGTTCTGGCGCCACTGCGCCGCCATGCCCATCCCCGACACGCTGGCCCACCAGATCGAGCTTTTCCGCGATACGGGACGCGTCACGATCCTTGATCCCGCGGGCTTCTCGGAGGCCTCGCACGAGGCCATCCTGCTCGGGCTGGGCGTGACGCCGCAGGCCTGGGACCCGTTCGTCGACGCCCTCGACGAGGCGCAGTTGCGCGCGCACTTCGCGCGACTGCGCGCGGACATCGCCCATTTCGTGGCGCGCACGCCCGACCACGGCGACTTCATCGAACGCCACGTGCGCGCCGGCGCCGAGCCCGCGCTGCACTGATTCCCCCGACCCACCCCACCGTGCCGCGGTGCGCCGCCCGGGACAACGACGACAACCAGAGGACGAGATCGACATGAAATTCACGGATGGACAGTGGCTGCTGCAGCCTGGCGTCGCGGCGCACTACGCGACCCAGGCCTATGCGGTGGAACTCCATGAGGACCGGCTGGTGGTGCTGGCCACCACGCGCCATATCAAGCACCGCGGCGACACGCTGCAGGGCCCGACGCTGACGCTCACGATCAGCTCGCCGCTGCCCGGCGCGGTGCGCGTGCAGGTGGAGCACTACGCGGCCTCGCAGCCGCCGCGCCTTCACGTACCGATGCCCGGCGCGCATGCCCCCAAGGTCACGATAGCGGAGAGCGACGCCAAGGTCACGCTCACCACCGGCAACCTGTCGGTGGACGTGCTCAAGGGCGACAACTGGGGCCTGGTCTTCCGCGAAGGAGACCGCGTGCTCACGCGCAGCGACTGGCGCGGTCTGGCCTACATGCAATGGGCCGGCAAGGGCAACTACATGCAGGAGCAGCTGACGCTGGCCGTCGGCGAGACCGTGTACGGCCTGGGCGAGCGCTTCACGCCCTGGGTCAAGAACGGCCAGGTGGTGGAGAACACCAACCGCGACGGCGGCACGGCCTGCGAGCAGGCCTACAAGAGCGTGCCGTTCTACCTCACGAACCGCGGCTACGGCGTGCTGGTCAACGAGGCGGGGCCGGTGTCGTTCGAGGTCGCCTCCGAGAAGACGACGCGGGTGCAGTTCAGCCGCGAAGGCGAGAGCCTGGACTACGTGGTACTGGCCGGCCCCACGCCCAAGGACGTCGTCACCCGCCTGACCGCCCTCACCGGCCGCGCGCCGCTGCCGCCGGCGTGGAGCTTCGGCCTGTGGCTCACGACCTCGTTCACGACCAACTACGACGAGGCCACGACCACGTCGTTCATAGCCGAGATGAAGCGGCGCGAGCTGCCGCTGAGCGTGTTCCATTTCGACTGCTTCTGGATGCGCGAATTCCAGTGGTGCGACTTCCAGTGGGACAAGCGCCAGTTCCCCGACCCCGAGGCGATGCTCGCGCGCCTGCACGCGCGGGGCCTGAAGATCAGCCTCTGGATCAACCCGTACATCGCGCAGAAGTCGCCGCTGTTCGCGGAAGGCGCGGCCGCCGGCTACTTCATCAAGCGCACGAACGGCCTGGTGTTCCAGACCGACCAGTGGCAGCCCGGCATGGCCATCGTCGACTTCACCAACCCGGCCGCGGTGGCCTGGTACCAGGGCCACCTGCGCCGCCTGCTGGCGATGGGCGTCGACTGCTTCAAGACCGATTTCGGCGAACGCATTCCCGACAAGGACGTCGTCTACTTCGACGGCTCCGATCCCGTGGAGATGCACAACCTGTACGCGCTGCAGTACAACGAGGCCGTCTACAACCTGCTGGTGAACGTGCGCGGCGAGGAAGAGGCCGTGGTGTTCGCGCGCTCCACCTACGCGTCGGGCCAGCGCTACCCGGTGCACTGGGGCGGCGACTGCTGGTCCAACTTCGAGTCGATGGCCGAGAGCCTGCGCGGCGGCCTGTCGCTGACCACCTGCGGCTTCGCGTTCTGGAGCCACGACATCGGCGGCTTCGAGGGCAACCCGCCGCCCGCCGTCTACAAGCGCTGGATCCAGTTCGGCCTGCTGTCGTCGCACAGCCGGCTGCACGGCAGCAGCTTCTACCGCGTGCCCTGGCTCGTGGACGAGGAGAGCTGCACCGTGCTGCAGGCCTTCACGCGCCTGAAGCATCGCCTGATGCCCTACCTCTACGCGCAGGCCATCGCCGCCACGGAAACGGGCGTGCCGATGATGCGGGCTATGGTGATGGAGTATCCGCTGGACCCCGCGTGCACGACGCTGGACCGCCAGTACCACCTCGGCGATTCGCTGCTGGTGGCGCCGGTGTTCACGGAGAGCGGCGAGGTGGACGCCTACCTGCCCGAGGGCACGTGGACGCACCTGCTGTCCGGCGAGGTCAAGGCCGGCGGCCGCTGGGTGCGCGAGACCCACGACTTCCTCAGCCTGCCGCTGTACGTGGCGCCCAACACGGTGCTGCCGTGGGGCAGCGAGACCGAACGTCCCGACTACGAGTTCGACCGCGGGGTGGCGCTGCGGGTGTTCGCGCTGGCCGACGGCGCGACGGCGCCGTTCGCGGTGGCCTCGCTGCAGGGCGCGATCGCCGCGCGCGGCACGGTGCGCCGCACGGGCGGGCGCTACCAGGTCGACATCACCGAGGGCGCGCTGCACGACTGGTGCCTCGACGTGGACGGCCGCCGCAGCGCCGTGCAGGCCACGGCGGCCAGCCTCTCCTGGGAGGGCTGAGCGCCATGGTGACGCTCTCGCGACGCCAGGCGCTCGCCCTGGCGGGCACGGTAGCGGGCGCGTCCGGCGCCGCCAAGCCGAACGGGTTCGGCACGGGCGTGGAAGGACAACGCACGGCCGACCTTGGCGACGGCACGTACCGCAACCCGATCGTGCCTGGCGACCATCCTGATCCCACGATCCTGAAGGACGGCCACGACTACTACGTGACGTTCTCGTCGTTCGAGGCCAGCCCGGGCGCCGTCATCTGGCACTCGACCGACCTCGTGGGCTGGACGCCGATCGCCGCGGCGCTCGCGAAGCCGCCGGGCAACGTCTGGGCGATGGACCTGGTCAAGCACGGCGGCCGGTATTTCCTCTACATCCCGGCGCTGCTGGACGCGGGCACGGCTATCTTCGTCGCGCACGCCGACGACATCCGCGGCCCGTGGAGCGAGCCCGTCGACCTGCGCATCCCGGGCTGCATCGACCCGGGCCACGCGGTGGGCGAGGACGGCCGGCGCTACCTGTTCGTCAACGGCGGCCGGCGCATCCGGCTCGCCGACGATGGCCTGGCGACGGAAGGCGCGCTCGAGCAGGCCTGGACGCCGTGGCAGTACCCGAAGGTCTGGGTCGTGGAGATGTTCGCGCCGGAAGGGCCCAAGGTGTTCAGGCGCGGCGCGTGGTTCTATCTCGTCTCCGCGGTCGGCGGCACCGCCGGGCCGCCCACCAGCCACATGGTGACGCTGGCACGATCGAAGTCCATCCATGGGCCGTGGGAACACTGCCCGCACAACCCCATCGTGCGCACGCGCGGCGCCGGCGAGCCGTGGTGGTCGCGCGGCCACGCGAGCGTGGTCGAGGGGCCGGGCGGCGACTGGTGGATGGTCTATCACGGCTACGAGAACGGCCTGCGCACGCTGGGCCGCCAGACCCTGCTGGAGCCGATCGAATGGACGCCCGACGGCTGGTTCCGCGCCAAGGGCGGCACGCTGGCGCAGCCGCTGCGCAAGCCGCGCGGCGGAGCGCCGGGCAAGACGGGCCTGGCGCTCTCTGACGACTTCTCCAACGACCGGCTGGGCCTGCAGTGGAGCTTCCACGCGCCCGGCAAGGACTCGGCGCAACGCGTGCGCCACGAGACCGGCGGCCTCGTGATCCGCGGCCAGGGCCTCGCGCTCGGCGACTCCTCGCCGCTGTGTTGCCTGGTGGGCGACCGCAGCTACGAGGCCTCGGTCGAGATCGAGGTGCGCGGCGACGGCCACGGCGGGCTCGCCCTCTTCTACGACGACCGCGCCCACGCGGGCATCGGCGTCAGCACGACGCAGATGCTCACCTACGGCTACGGTGCCGAACAGCGCTGGATGCGCGAAGACCTGAAGGCGCCGATCCGCCACCTCAGGCTGGTGAACCGCGAGAACGTCGTCACGTTCTTCCACTCGTCCGACGGTGTCGACTGGAAGCAGAACCCCTGGCAGATGGAGGTGTCGGGCCTGCATCACAACGTGTTCGGCGGCTTCCGCAGCCTGCGCATCGCGCTGTTCAGCGCCGGCGACGGCGAGCTGCGCGTTCGCAACTTCCGCTACCGAGGACTCTCCGCATGACGGTACCCCACATGAGCCGGCGCCACCACCTGATCGCGGCCGCAGCGCTCCCGTTCGCGCACACCCTCGCGGGCGCCGCGCAGGACAGCGGCGACCGCGTCGTCAAGCTGGACCTGGCGCAGGCCACCCAGCCACTCGATCGGTTCTTCGACCACTGCATCGGCTCCGACTTCCCCGGCACGCTGATCCGCGACGACTGCCAGGCGCAGCTGAAGACCGTGGCGGAGGAGCTGGGCTTTCGGTACCTGCGCTTCCACGCGATCTTCCACGACGTGCTGCACACCGTGCGCAAGGACGGCGACACACTCACGTTCGACTTCGGCGCCATCGACAAGCTGTACGACGCGCTGCTGGCCAAACGCATCCGCCCGCTCGTCGAGCTGGGCTTCACGCCGCAGGCGCTGGCCACCTCGCCGCAAACGATCTTCTACTGGAAGGGCAACACGTCGCACCCCGAGCTCACCGGCTGGGTCGCGCTGATCGAGGCGTTCACGCGCCACCTGCTCGCGCGCTACGGCGCCGACGAGGTGCGCCAGTGGTATTTCGAGGTCTGGAACGAACCCAACCTCGCCGGCTTCTGGGAAGGCGCCGACCAGAAGGCCTACTTCGAGCTCTACACTCGCACCGCGCAGGCGATCAAGGCCGTCGACCCGCACCTGCGCGTGGGCGGCCCCGCCACGGCCGGCGCGGCGTGGGTGACGGAGTTCCTCGCGCACGCGAAGGCCACGCGGACCCCGGTGGACTTCATCACCACGCATGCCTATGGCGTGGACAGCGGCTTCCTCGACGAGCACGGCCAGCAGGACACCTGGCTCAGCGCCTCGCCCGACGCGATCGTGGGCGACGTGCGGCGCGTGCGCGCGCAGATCGAGGCGTCGCACCTGCCGGGCCTGCCGCTGTTCTTCACCGAGTGGAGCACCAGCTACAACCCGCGCGACAAGGTGCACGACTCGTACATGAGCGCGGCCTACGTGCTCGACAAGCTGCGCGGCAGCCGCGGGCTCGCGCAGTCGATGTCCTACTGGACCTACACCGACCTGTTCGAGGAACCCGGCCCGCCCGACGCGCCCTTCCACGGCGGCTTTGGCCTGATGACGCGCGAGGGCATCCGCAAGCCCGTGTGGTTCGCCTACAAGTACCTCGCGGCGTTGCAGGGACGCGAGATCCCGGGCGACGACGCGCAGACCTGGGCCGCCACCGACGGCCGCGGCATCCAGGTGCTGGCCTGGGACTGGCGCGCGCCAGCGCAGACCGTCAGCAATCGCTCGTACTTCGGCAAGCCGCAACCCGCGAAGCCCGCCGGCCGGCTGACGATCGAATTGCGGCAGGTGCCGCCGGGTCGGTATCGCGTGCAGCGACACCGCACCGGATTCCACGCCAACGACGCGCAGTCGGCCTATCTTGAAGCGGGGTCGCCCAAGGCGCTGGACGCCGCGATGCTGGCGGACCTGCGGCGCCGCACCGCCGACCTGCCCGAGTCCGAGCACGAGCTGACGGTGGGCGCGGACGGCGCCGCCGCCGTGTCGCTGGACCTGCGCACGCATGACGTGGTGCTGGTGAGCCTGCAGCGCGTCTAGGAGTCTGCGCGGCAGAAGGCGCCGTCGCGGATCGAGTGTTGCCGGAATGCTGTCAGGTGCCCTTGGCCAGGCGCTCGAAGGTCAGCATCAGATCCGCCATCGCCTGCCGGCAGGCCGTCGGTTCGGGCTTCGCGGCTCGCAGCGCGTCGAGGGCCCGGTCGATGGACTTGTCGAGCACGTGCCAGTCCGACGCGGCCCGCGGCTTCAGCCCGGCCTCCGCCTCGTCCCAGCTCAGCTCCAGGTCCTTGATGCGGGTCCTGGCCGCGGCGAGATCGCCCTTGTCGACCAGGTTCGCCACATCCTGGGCGATCGCCCGGAACTTCGACAGGTCGCCGAGCTTGGACGGTGCTCCGGCTTTCACGGCGACGACCGCGGTCATGGAGATGCCGGCCAGCGCGACCTGGATCGAGAAGCGCCGGCGAGAGGAGGAGATGGCTTCGGTCATCGAGTGGACTTTCTGAAGGTTTCGGCGCCGACCAGGATCGCGATCAGCGCCAGGAAGATCAGGCTGGTGTTGACGGTTCCGCCGCCCAGCCCGCCGTACTCGCTGGACTGCGAGATCAGGTCGCCGAGCGAGGCGCCCAGCGGGCGCGTCAGGATGTAGGCGACCCAGAAGCAGGCGACGGCGCCGGCGCCCAGGCGCCACGCCGCGGCCGTCGCCGCGATCGCCGCAAGGAACACGAACACGCCGACGCGGAATCCCAGGCCCAGCGCCTCGGTGGCGAGGTCGCCCGCGGCGGTTCCGAGGGCGAACGTCAGCAGGATCGCCACCCAGTAGAACGATTCGCGGCGCCGCGTGACGATGCGGCGGATGTCCAGCGTGCCCTCCGACCTCGCCCAGCACACGAACAGCGCGGCGAGCGCGGCGGCGAAGGCCGTGGTGCTCGCGTAGAGGCTCACGCCAAGGCCGTCGGTCAACGCGTCCGTCAGCTGCGTTCCGACCACGCTGACCAGCACCACCGTGAGCCAGTAGATCCAGGGCACGTAGCGGCCCTGCCGGAACTGCAGGACGAGCGCCACGGCCAGCAACAGCGACATCAACGCGCCCGTCATGGCGGCCCCCAGGCCCACATGGGTCGCCAGGTAGTCCGCCCCCGTCTCGCCGACGGTCGTCGCCAGGATCTTCACCGCCCAGAAGGACGTGGTCACCGGCGGGACCCGGTTGTCCGGCGGCGCGGCCGGGGTTCTGGAAGCGGACATGCGGACTCCTGGTGAAAGGCGGAGCGCGCCGAGCCGCCCCGTCGATGCACTGTGGCGTGCGCGAGTTAGCCTCGACTTAGGCCGCGTCAGCCTTTCGATGGCGTCGCATCAACAGGTGCAACGCCGGCATCGCCAGCAGCACCAGGGGCAGCTGCACGAACAGGCCGGAGATGATCGCGATGGCCAGCGGCTGCTGCATCTCGGAGCCCTGTCCGATCGCGAAGGCCAGCGGCAGCAGCGTCAGGATGGCGGCGAGTGTCGTCATCGCGATGGGCCGCATCCGGTTCTGGCCCGCGAGCACCAGCGACTCGTGGAGCGATCGTCCCGCCTCCACCTCCTGCTGCTCCGAGAAGTAGAAGATGCCGACCTCCGTGACGATGCCGATCACCATGGTCATGCCCATCATCGCGGTGATGTTCAGCTCGATCCCGGTCACCCACAGCCCGATGAAGACGGCCGAGACCGACAACAGCGACGTGACCACGATCGCGATGGCAATCGAGAAGCGTTCGTAGATGAACAGCAGCAGGATGAAGACGAGGGCCGCGGCGGCGGCGAACACCTTGAGCAGGCCGCTGAACGCGATCTGCTGCTGGGCGTACAGGCCGCCGTAGACCACGTGGACGCCGGCCGGGACGACGCCGGCCTGGCTCATCATCGTCTTGACGTCGGCCATGACGGACCCGAGGTCGCGCCCCTCGATGCGCGCCGTCACCGCGATCATGCGCTTGAGGTCTTCCTTGCCGATCTCCGGCTGGCCCGTCACCGTCTGCACGCTGGCGATCCGGCCCAGCGGGAACAGGTGCCCGTCGGGCGCCTTGATCAACAGGGCCGACACGTCGCCGGCGTTGCGGCGCAGGCCGGCCGGCGCCACGACGCGGACGCCCACGGTCTTCACGCCGACCAGCATCTGCGTGGCGACGTTGCCCGCCAGGCCGTCGGTGGTCGACTGCGCCACCGTGGCCGGATCGACGCCTTCCAGGGCGGCCTTGGCGCGGTCCACCTTGATCACGAGCGCATCGCCGGCGGGGTTGACGCCGTTGCGCACGTCCACCACGCCGGACACCTTGCCAAGCCGCGCCGCGACGTCGTCGGCCAGCGCCGCCAGCTGCGCCGGGTTGTCGGAGAACAGCTTGACCTCCACGGGCTGCGGCACCGCGGTCAGGTCGCCGATCAGGTCCTCCATCAGCTGCGCCATCTCGACGGAAAGGCCCGGGACCTGCGACTCGACCTTGCCGCGGATCTCGCTCATCACCTCGTCCACCGGCCGGCGCCCGGACGACTTCAGGCGGATGAAGAAGTCCCCCGAATTCGCCTCGCTCAGCCCGCCGCCCAGGCCGGTGCCGGTGCGGCGCGAGAAGGTCCGGACGTCCGGCGTCTCCTGGATGATCTTCTCGACCTGCTTGAGCAACCGGTCGGTCTCGGACAGCGCGGTGCCGGGCGGGCTGCGGTAGTCCAGGACGAAGCCGCCTTCGTCGATCGCCGGCATGAACCCGGAGCCGACCTGGGTGAAGGCGAAGCCGCCCAGCGCGATCAGCGGCAGCAGCGCGGCGAGCACCCACGCCGGCCGCGCGAGCAACCGGGTCATGAGCCGCCCGTAGCGATCCTTCAACCCGTCGGTGAAGCGGCCGCCTTCGTGATGGCTGGCCTCCTTCTCGCCGAGCAGCGAGGAGGCCAGCAAGGGCACGCCCACGGCGGTGATGACGAACGAGATGAACAGGCCGCCGGCCATCGTGACCGACAGCGCCTTGAAGAACGCGCCGGTGACGCCGGTCAGGAAGGCCAGCGGCGCGAAGATGACCAGCGTCGCCGCGCTCGAACCCGCCAGCGGGCGCAGGAACTCGGTGGCAGCCTCCCGTACCGTCGTCGCGACCGGGCCGCCGTCGTGGCGCTCGCGCAGGCGGCGGATGATGTGCTCGGTCATCACGATCGCATCGTCGATGATCAGGCCCACGGCCGCCGCCATGCCGCCGAGCGTCATGACGTTGAAGCTCATGTTCATCAGCGACAGCAGCAGCACGGTGGTCGCGAGCACCGTGGGCACCACCGCCACGGCGATGAGCGTCACCTTCAGGCTGCGCAGGAACAGCAGCAGCACGCCGGCGGCCAGCACCGCGCCGATGAGGATCGCGTCGCGCACGCTGGCGGCCGAGGCCACCACCAGGTCGCTCTGGTCGTACCAGCTCGCCACCTGGATGTCGGGCGGCAGCTGCGCCTTCAGCTCGGCGAACTTGGCACGCACGTCGGCGGCGATCTGCACGCTGTTGCTGCCGGGCTGCTGGTAGATCGAGATCAGCACCGCGTCCTTGCCGTCGGCCGTCACGCGGATCCACTCCGGCACGGAGGCGTGCTGGATCGTGGCGACGTCGCGCAGGCGCACGACGCCGCTGCTGCCGTGCGCGATCACCGTCTGCCCGATGTCGTCGGCGGACTGCAGCGAGGCATCGGTGAGCACCAGCAGCAGCTTGTAGTGATCCTCGATCTTGCCCGACGCCGAGATGACGTTGGTCGCGGCCAGCGCCTTGGACACGTCGTCGATAGCCAGGCCCAGCGCCTGCAGTCGCGCGGGATCGACGACGGCGTGGAACTCCTCCACGTGGCCGCCGATCGCATCCGCGCGGGAGACGCCGCCGATGCCGGCCAGCAGCGGCGCGATCTGGTAGTCCGCGATCGTGCGCAACGTGGTCTGCGACAGCGTCTTCGAGGTCAGGCTGTACGCGATGATCGGGAACACCGTCGGATCCATGCGCCGGGTGCCGACCTGCGTGCCCGGCGGGAGCTGCGGCACGATCTGCGCGGTGGCGGCGTTGACCTGGAGCGTGGCCGACGCCATGTCGGTGCCCCAGTCGAAGCTCACCGAGATCTCGGCCGAGCCGCGACTGGTCGTGGAGCGCACGCCGCTGACGCCGGGCACCTTGCGGATCGCCTGCTCCATCGGCCGGGTGACCATCACCTCCATCTGCTCGGCCGGCCGGTCGCCGGCATCCAGCGACACGACGACGCGCGGGAAATCGACCGTCGGGAACAGCGACGAAGGCAGGCTGAAGGTGACCACGGTCCCCACGAGGGCGGCGACGGCCAGCAGGAACAGCAGCGACCGGCGATGCTGTTCGGCCCAGGCGCTGAACGTCATTGCGCGGCTTCCTTGACGGCCATGCCGTCCTCGAGTTCGTAGTTGCCCTCCGTCACGACGGGCAGCTTCATGTCCTTGATGCCGTCGATGGCCACCAGGGTCCCGTCATCCAGCTTCTTGGAGACCGCGACGCGCCGCGCCTTGCCCGACGCCACCTGGAAGACGTAGTCGCCCTTCTCGTCGGTGAGCACCGCGTTGCGCGGCACGGCGACCGCCGAGACCGTGCCCACCTGCAGCAGCGCCCGCGCCTTCATCCCCGGCGCGAGCTGGCCGGCGACCGCACGCGGCAGCATCGCCACGACGTTGATCAGCTGCGTCTTCGGGTCGACCGCGTCCTGCACCTCGGACAGCGCGAGCTCGATCGGCTTGGCGTCGACCGCCGGGCCGACCACGGGCCACAGCGTCACGTGCGTTCCCGCGCGAACGCGGGCGCGATCCGCGGGCTCGATCCCGATCAGGACGCGCAGCAGGTCCGCGCGCCCGACCTGCAGGATGGGCGCGCCCGGCTGCACGCGGTCGCCCTGCACCACGGAGACGGCCGAGACCACGCCGTCGAACGGCGCGACCAGCGGGTTCGTGCCGGTGCCGCCGCCCTGCTCCTCGAGCGCCTTCAACGCGCCTTGGGCATCGAGCATGGCCTTCTCCGCCGTGTCCACCACCGACTGCGTCGCGAGGTGCGAGGCCAGCAGCTGCTTCTGGCGCTCCCATTCCCGCCGTGCGAGGCCGGCCGCGTCGACCGCCGCCTGCCAGGCCTGCTTGACGACGGGGTCCGGCGCGAGCGTCGCGAGCACCGCCCCCTTGCTGAACCTGTCGCCGACGACCACGCCCAGGCTGACGACCTGGCCGGCGCGCGGAAAGCTGAGCCCGCTGGTCTGCCCGGCGTTGACGTCGCCGACGGCGCTCAGGTCGTCCGCGACGCTTTGGACCTTCGGCAACTGGCTTCGAACGGTCGCGACCGGCGCGCTCGCCCCGGCCGGCGCCGGGGCGGGGCCGTGCTGCTTCCACCCCCAGGCTAGCCCGCAAACGACGACCAGGGCGCTCAGCCCCCATCCAATGGAACGATTCATGAAGTCTTCTCGCCAGGATTGACGCCGGCGGCGCGTCCGTCGCGCGCCGGCAGGTTGAGTTGGGTTCCGAGCAGCGCCTGCAGCGCGATCGCCTGCTCCTGCAGCGCCTGCCAGGCCGTGATGCGCTCGAGCCGGCGCGCCAGCAGCGCGCCCTCCACGGCGGTGAGCGTCAGGGAATCGATGTTGCTGGCCGCGTGGGCCTGCGCGGCTCGATCGGCCGCGAGCGCGAGCGCGGGCAGCGACGCATCGATGTCGGCCAGTTGCCGCCGCAGGATGGCCTGCTCCTCGAGCAAGCGGTGCGACTCGATGGCCGTGGCATCCAGCCGCTGCTGGTAGTCGACGCGCAGCTTCTCGCGGGTGGCCGACTCGATGGCGATGTTGCCGCGGTTGCGGTTGAACAAGGGCAGCGAGATGCCCAGCGAGAAGCCGGCCGAGTTCACGTTGCTGGTGTCGCGGGCACGCGTGGGCCCGACGGTGATCGCCGGGAACTGGGCGCGCAGCGCGCCGCGATACCGGTCGTCCTCCGCCTCGAAGCCCGCCTGCAGCGCGAGCAGGTCGGGGCGCCGGCGCGGGGCCTCGGCGATCGCGGCGCGAACCTGGGCCTCGTCCACCGTGGCGACCTCGGCCGATCCCACCAGCGCCAGCGTCACCTCGGGCGCGATGCCCAGCAGGGTATTCAGGTCGTGGCGCGCCTGGTTGCGCTGGCGCTCCTGGTCGTTCAACTGGCGGGTGGCATCTTCGTACGCGGCCAGTTGAGGCGTGGCCGCATCGCTGGTGATGAGTCCGCTGTCGACCGCCCGCCGGGCGTCGGCCAGGCGCTGGCGCAGGTGCTCGCGCTGGCTGCCCAGGACGTCCTGCGCATGCGTGATCGCATCGAGCTTGACGAACAGCAGGCGCGCCTTGGCCACCGTCTGCCACTCCTGCCACAACAGGTCGAGGCGGATCTTGCGGGTGTCCGCGTCCGCCGCCGCCTCGTTGGTGGCGTGGGCCAGCAAGGCGGCCACGTCGAACGTCAGGCCGGCGCTGAAGGCCACCGTGGCGCCTGCGGGCGAGCCCAGTACCGCGTCGCGAGTCAGCGCCAGCTGCGGGTCCGGCAGGAGCCCGGCGGAGAACGCCTGCGCGCGCGTGACGCCCGCATCGGCGCGGGCCAGGCGAAGGTCCGGGCTGTTGGCGACGGCCAGCATCGCCACCTCGGTGATATCGAGACCGTCGGAGGGATCGAACGGGTGCGCCGCCAGGGTGGCGTCGGGCATCGCCGACGCGTCGACGGACAGCCGCCGCACGTCGTGGACGAGCGCATCGGCGTCGGGAAGCGCCATCGGCTGATAGCTGGCGCAGCCGGCAAGCAATGCCGACAGCATGACGAGGCTTGATTTCATGCCACCTTCTGAACGTAAGTGAAAAGCAGGCCGCTGCGGCCGTCCCGGCGACCCGCCAGGTCGACCCGCCCGCCGAGCGACTGGGCCGCGCTGCGCACGATCGCCAGGCCGAGTCCGTGGCCCTCCTGGTGGCTGCCCAGGATCCGGAAGAACGGCTCGAAGACGCGATCGCGTTGGGCGGCGTCGATACCCGGGCCCGTGTCCTCGACCGTGAACTTGACGACGCCCATGTCGACCTCGAGGCCGACGTCCACCGCGCCGCCGGACGGCGTGTAGCGCACGGCGTTGTCGATGGCGTTGCGCACGAGCGCGTAGGCGTGGGTGGGATCGCCCCGGATCGCGGCGGCGTCGAGGCGGATGCAGCCCAGGTCCACGCCATGGCTCTCGGCGAGCGCCCAGGTCTCCTCGATCGCGGTGCGGACGACGGCATCGAGCGCGATGGGTTGGTCGTCGGCGTGGGTCGCGCCCTGGACGCGCGCGAGCTTGAGCAGTTGCTCGATCAGCTCGGAGATCCGCATCAGGCCGCGCTGCAACGCGGCCAGCCTCGAGCGCGCTTCCGGCGGCAGGTCCGCGTGCGCCAGGTTGTCGGCCTGGACCCGCGTGGCGGCGACCGGCGTTCGAAGTTCATGCGCCGCGTCGGCCACCATGCGGCGCTGCTGGGCCAGCACCAGGCCCAGGCGCGAGAGCAGGCGATTGACCGCGTGGACCAGCGAGACGGCCTCCAGCGGAATGCCCGCCGGATCGAGATCGGCCTGGCGGCTGCCGTCCACCTGGTCCACCGCGCGCGAAAGCGCCACCAGCGGCGCAAAGCCCTGGCGCAGGAGACGGTGCACGATCAACAGCAGCAGCGGCACGAGCACCAGCATCGGCACCAGCGTGAGGACGGCGCTGTCACGCGCCGCCTCTTCGCGCGCCCGCAGCCGCTGCGCCACGCCGAAAGCCTGGCCGCCGGCGTTGCGGGTCACGAACACGCGCCAGTTGACGCCGCGCGACTCGAGCGTCTGCAGTCCCGGCACCAGCGCGACGGGCAGGAAGACGTCGGCACGCGGGTTCGGATCGACGCCTTCGGCCCCCAGCGCGCGCACGACGTAGTGCGCCTCGCCGTCCTCGCTTTCGACGTCGGGCGAGCCGGACGACGGGGCGAGCATCAGCTGGGTCGCCAGCGACACGCCGACCTGGCGCAGTTGCGCGTCCGAGACCTCGTTCGCGTCGCGCCAGGCCAGCGCGAACGACAACGCGGCCATCGCGGCGCTCATCAGCACGATGGCCACCGACAGCCAGACGAACAGCCTTCGACGGAGAGACCGGTTCATCGCGGACGATCCTCGCCGTCGCGCGCATCGCGACGCTCCACCATCCACCCGAGGCCGCGGACGTTGCGGATGCTGTCGGCGCCGAGCTTGCGGCGCAGACCGTGGATGATGACGGCGACGGCGTTGCTCTCCACCTCCTCGCCCCATCCATAGATCTTCTGTTCCAGCTGCGTGCGCGAGAGCACCGCGCCCGGCCGCAGCATCAGGGCCTGCAGGAGCGCGAATTCCCGGTTCGACAACGGGTGCTCGGCACCATCGACGCGCGCCAGCTTGGAAGTGAGTTCGAGCGACAGGAGGCCGTTGGTCAGCACCGACGTGGCCGCGCCGCCCTGGCGCCGGCCCAGCGCCCGCAGCCGAGCCAGCAGCTCGCCGACCGCGAACGGCTTGCCGAGGTAGTCGTCGGCGCCGATGTCCAGGCCTTCGATGCGGTCGTCGACCGTGTCGCGCGCCGTGATGATCAGGACGGGCGTCGCGTCGCCGCTGGCTCGCAGCCGCCGCAACACGTCGAGCCCATCGCGGTTGGGCAGCCCCAGGTCGAGAAGGATCAGCTCGAAGTCGTGGCGTTCCAGCGCGCCGGACGCCTGCACGCCATCCGAGACCCAGTCGACGGCATAGGACGCGTCGTGCAGCGCCTGCACGACCGCGCTTCCCAACATCTGATCGTCCTCGACCAGCAGTACTCGCATCGTCATCTCCACTCGAAGACCGCGCGGATGCAGGTCATCGCGCGGCCCTGCGCAGCGTGCTGGCGCCCAGGGTGAAGAACAGCGCGCCGACCATCACGGCGCTGGTGCCGGCCAGGGAGATCGCACCCTCGCGCGTGGCCGCCGCGACGGCGACCAGCACGGCCAGGATGCCGACGGCCAGCCAGCCATCGTCGACGAACAGGCCCCAGACCTCGCGCACGATCGCCATGGCCACGCCGGGGTCGGAAGGCGCCGACGTCGCCGCGGCGGCCGTCGTGGAATGCGAGCGACGACGGCTCGCCGACATCCGCAGGCGGCGCGAAGCGGCCGTCAGCAGCAGCGCCAGCAAGGCGAACGCCGCCGTCAGCAGGCCGATCGACGAGTCGCCGCCGGGCCAGACCAGGCTCAGGCTTTCGCCGACCCAGAAGCTGCCGAACGCCGACAGCAACACGCCGACGCCGAACTTGAGCGCGTTCTCCGGCACCGTCGAGAGCGGCCGCCGCAGCGCCAGGCCGAGGGCCACCACCAGCACCAGCGCCATCGCGGCGCCGAGGGTGGCCGGCACCAGGAGCCGGCCGCTCGCGCCGATCGCGATGACGATGAAGACCACCTCGAGCCCTTCGAGGACCACCGCCTTGAACGAGGTCAGGACGGCCACCTTGTCGGTGCCGCCTCGACCGGGCCGGCCGTCCCGGCGCAACGCGGCGGTCTCCTCGGCGTAGGCGGCCTGCTCGTCGTGCAACGCCAGGACGCCCGCGGCTCGAAGAATCGCCTTGCGAAGCCAGCGCAGGCCGAAGAGCAGCAGCAGCGTTCCGACGACGCCCTGCAGCAAGGGAAGCGGCACGCGCGAGAGCGATGAGCCGAACAGGGCGACGAGCAGGACCAGCACCCCGAGGCCCGCCCCCACGCCGATCAACGCCGAGCGCCAGCCGCGCACGACGCCGACGGCCAGCACGATCGTCAGCGCCTCGACGAACTCGACCGCACTGGCCATGAACGACGCGAGGACGGTCGGAACGGTCGTCGCCAGGATGCTCATGTCTCGGAACCGGGATTGATCATGCGGCGAACTCTAGGCCGGCATCCTTAGCTCGGAATTAGCAGCGAATCATCGCCCGCGACTCGAGAGGACAGAGTTAGCCGGGAGTTAGCCGGGAGTAAGCACCCCCACGTTTTGCGCCGTCGCGGCGTCGACTGACATATCCCCGAAGGCCTCGCGCAAGGCTCCGGAAGCCGACCGTGCGTGAGTCACGGCGACGTCACGCGCGATTCCTACCGTGCGGACTGCCTTTCTCGCCGGAACCAGAGGGCACCGCCGCCCTGCCAGGCCTCGTGTTCCGGACCGGCACTGCAAAAAGAACCTCCATCAACAGAAGGAAGACAGCATGAATCGCACAAGCCTCCTGACCCTGGCCGCGCTGGCGGCCCTGAGCGCCAACGCCGGCGCCCAGGCCGTCGCGCCCGGCAGCCTCATCGTCTCGCGCACCGTGTACGCCGGAACCGCGAGCACCGTCACCGCGGGCCAGGCGCTGCCCGGCGGCGGCACGGCCGTCGCCAACGGCACGTTCCCCGACGTGTTCAAGAACGAAAGCGCCGACGCGGCGTTCGGCGTGACCGCGCCGATCTTCCTGGACCAGATGACGACGAGCGGCAAGAAGACCGGCACCATCGCGATCGATCCGACCAAGCTCAGCACCAGCTTCGCGTCGAAGTCGGAGCTGGGCCTGAACATCTCGCAGGACGGCAAGTCGGTGACGTTCATGGGCTACGTGTCGCCCATCAACCAGCTGGACGTCTCCAACTCCAACACGCCCGGCGTGGTCGATCCCACCAACACGGTGAAGACCTCGACCCAGCGCGGCATCGCCACCGTCGACCTGGCCACCGGTTCGCTGAGCGTCACCGGCATCAACGCCTACAGCGGCAACAACGGCCGCAACGCCATCCTGGCGGGCGGCAGCTACTACACCGTGGGCAACGCCGGCAACTCGGGCAAGGGCGTCAGCGGCAGCGTGCTGGCCCACCTGAGCGACGACACGGGCGTGCAGATGATCGCGCAAGGCCAGTCGGGCAACACCACGGTCGTCGGCAAGACCTACGGCACCGCGGGCAGCACCACGGGCTACCAGCACGGCTTTTCCACCGTCACCACTGGCGCGGCCGCCGACAAGACGGGCAAGGACGACAACTTCCGCGGCGAGACACTGTTCAACAACACGCTCTACGTCACCAAGGGCAGCGGCGGAAATGGCGTGAACACGGTCTACCAGGTCGGCACCGCGGGCCAGCTGCCCACGGCCGCGACGGCCGCGACGACGGAGATCACGCCCCTGCCCGGCTTCCCGACCTCGGGCACCGCCACGCACCCGTTCGGCCTCTGGTTCGCCAACTCGACCACGCTGTTCGTGGCCGACGAGGGCGACGGCCTGGCGAAGGGCACCGCGGGCAAGGACACCTCCAACGCGGGCCTGGACGAATACACCTTCTTCGGCGGCAAGTGGACCGAGGTCGCGGTGTTCCAGAAGGGCCTGCTGGACCAGGCCGGCTACAGCGACGGCCTGCCGTGGACCGTCAACACCGACGGCCTGCGCAACCTGACCGGCAAGGTCAACGCGAACGGTACGTTCACGCTGTTCGCCACGACGTCCACCGTCAGCAACGAGGCGACGCACGACCAGGGCGCCGATCCCAACGAGCTCGTCTCGATCACCATCGGGCCCGACTCCACGGCCGCGAACACCGCGTTCACGGTGCTCGAGACCGCGGGCTACGGCGAACGCCTGGGCGGCGTGGCGCTCGCGCCGGTTCCCGAGCCGGGCAACGTCGCGATGATGCTCGCTGGCCTGGGGCTGCTCGGGTGGTGCGCGCGGCGCCGCCGCGTCTGAAGCCGTCGATGGGCACGCCGCGCCGGGATGGCGCGGCCGGAGGGCTCCGCGGTATCGCGTGCGTGTCCCCCTGGCCAAACGGACGACGTTCTGTGGCCGCCTTGGCCGCCTAGTCCTAGTCCAAGGCCACGAGCGTTTCGCCAAGCAGCCGACAAGAGCGATGTGCGGACGCGCCGGAAGCGATCAAGGCGTCAATGTGCTCGTGCGGCACGCGCTGTCTCAGCCGCCGCCGCTGGCCTCGATGCGCGCCTTGAGGTCGGCCGCCAAATCGTGGTCGGGATCCTGATCGAGGACCACGCCCAGGACATGCCGCGCTTCGCTCTCGCGATGTTCTTCGGCGGCGCGCGACGCGAGGTCGAGCATCTGCGTCATCCACGCACTCTCGTCCACAGCGTGGGCATGCGCCTCCGCGGTGTTGGCATGCAGCCGCAGCAGCCTCGCGGCCAGCCGCCGGCCGAGTGCCGCTGGCGACCGGTCGTGCATGCTGCCTTCGGTCCGGGCCGCGGGCGACACGAACACGTACTCCAGCGTCAAGGTTTCGTCGCGGCGCGTCAGCCGGGCGAACAGGACATGCGCGCCGGGGCTGCGGGTACCGATCGCGGCCGCAATTGCTTCCGGCGTCGCGGCCGGGGCGGCATCGATGCCCGCCTGCACCTCAGCGGCGGACATGCGCTTTAGCCTCGAGTGCACAGCCAGCGTGTAGCCAAGAACTTCCAGTGGATAACCGATGTCTCGATCCGCGGCGCCAACGCCCGGTAGCGGCACGACAGCCAGCGGGCGCTCATGAATCGCGTGCAGGTCCGACAGTAGCGCCGCGGCGGTGTCGTCGTCGGGCTCCACGCGCGCATCGGCCAGCAGCCTGTAGCCTTTGCCGTAGACGGTCTTGACCCGCACGGTGTGCGTCTTGCTCCGTCGCATCACCTGACGAATCTTGGCGATCGCCTGCGCGACCAATTCCGGCGACGCGACTGCCTTGCGCCACACGGTGTCGAGGAGTTCGTCCTGCGTCACCAGGCGGTGACGATTGCGGTACAGATGCAAGAGCACGTCGAATGGCTTTGGCGCGAGTGTCTGGCGCCGCCCATCGACCCACAGTTCCCGGCGCTCCACGTCGAGCACGCAGTGGGCGAAGCGATACTCCCGACGCATCACGCCGTTCGGCGGTGCCATCGGCATCGGGGGCTCGCGCTGCAGCTCGCTGGGTGCCGCCGACAGCTCCTGCCCCAGCCGCCGGAAGAGGGGCAGTGCAGCCGGCGCGGTTGCGAGCCGCGCAAGCAGCGACTGGGTTTCCGGTACTTGCTGGCGCCGGCGTGCCAGCAACGCGCGCGGGTACAGCAGGTTCGCGGTGGTGGTCTCGTCCTGCAGATGCGCCTGCGCGTCTGCGCGGTCGAGTTCCGCCTCTGCGAGCGGCAGGCGCCCGCTACGCACGAGGGCCTCCACGAGCCAGGGGAGCAGGGGCGCTTCGGCCGCGCGGTTGCCGTGGCGACGGCACTCGGCCGCCGACCGCAAAAAACAGTCGGCCGCCTCGTCGACGCGCCCGGCCGCCATGGCGGCATGACCGTGGGCCTGCCAGAGGTAGCCGTCGTCCTGCACCCGGGCCGGCGGGGGCAGCAGCGACAGCAGCTCCGAAGCGGCGTCCGGGCGACTTTGGTGGCGATGGAGCAGGCAGTGGATGTTGGCAACGATGCTCAACAGACTCACGTCGGCCTCGATCGCGAGCGCGGTCGCGGTCGCCTCTTCCGCGCACTCTCGCGCCTCGTCCAGCCGGTCCGCATAGAGCAGTTCGCCCGCTAGATTGAGGCATACGCTGGCGAGCGCTGTGTTGGCATTGAGCCTGCGGGCCACTTGGACAAGCCTTCGGTTCCACCGGATGGACTTCTCGGCATGGCCGGACAGCGAGCTCATGATCGCCCGCAGCCATAGCACGTTCAGCAGCCCCCAGTGGCTGCCGATGCGCGTGAAGATCGTCTGGGCCTCGTTCAGACGCGTCGTGACGGAATGCAGCTCGCCAAGGCGGCACTCGACAGACGCCAGCAACGTCAAGGTGTCCCCCTGCCAATGCGGCGGCATGCAGCCACGGCCCAGCACGAGGGCGTGCTCCAAACTCTGCACCGCATCGCGCAACCGGCCTTTCACGTTGTGCAGCTTCCCGAGGCACTGCCGCACTTGCGCTTCGAGGCATTGGTCTTGGCTGCGCCTGGCGGCCTCCAGCAGTCGTGCCGCGCTGACCGGTCCGTCGTCGCTGCCGCAGACGGCGTGTGCGCGCAGCAGTTCCAGATCGACGCGCGGAAATCGCGGGTCCAGGTGCTGCAGAAGCCTGAGGGCCCGGAGCGTGGCAGGATGCTGGTTCATCGCAGCGGAGTGCTTGGCCCGTGCAAACAACTCGATGGACAACAGCGAGCAGCCCCGCAACCCGTGGCGTTGGCGCCCGCCGACGCCTAGCAGAGTGCGCCGCAAGGCCTCAATGGCGAGAAGCACGAGCCCTGCGGGAGCCGGGGCGTGGGCGTGGATCGGAATGACGGTCTTCTCGTCGTGGTCATGGATCTGCAGATCGAGCGCGAGTTCGCGGCCTGCGAGCGTCAATGAACCGACCACGGCATAGCGCGCGCCCGCCGCGCGCAACATCTGCAGCATCCGCGGGTGTTCCTGGGGCCACGACGTCTTCAGCGACTGTGCGTCCTGAACCTGCAGGCGTCCGTCGGTCGACAGGCCATGGGCGATGCAGGCGGCCAGGCCGTGCGCCGCCCAATGCAGGCTCGGCCGCCCCGTGTGATTGCACAACGGGCCGATGATCAACGAGGGGATACCGTCGCGCAACAAGCCGGCCGTGGCCGGCTCTGGTGGCGATGCCGGTGCCTGTGCCGATGGGACGTCGAACATGTAGCCGACGCGCGGGATCGAGCGGATGATCGGCTGCGGCCCGTCATCCCCGATGGCCAGTCGTGCCGCACGGATCGCCTGCCGCAGCGCGGCTTCGGATACCGCGCCCTCCGGACGCAGCGCGGCCAGAAGTTCCTCCTTCGTGACCACTCGATGGCGGAAGCGGACCAGTTTCTCCAGCACGCGCCACGCCCGCGGCTCGAGCTTCACCGGTTCTCCGTGGCGGAGCACGCGCCGTCCGAGCAGGTCGAGCGACCCGCCGGGCAGTGGGATGAGGAGCTCACTCATGACAGCCCCTCGTCCGATGAGTACATTGGCCGATCCCCACAGGCCACCAGGGCCCCTTCGTGGCCCTTGGGACGCGGGCCGACCCTTCGACAGGGCTCAGGACAGGCTTGGGAGCCGCTCGGCGCTCGGCCCGCGGAAGCAAGGTTGACACAGCGTGTTTCATGGCGTCGGGGCGTGCCGGCACCGGCATCGCGCTGCAGCAGTGGGCCGCAGCGCGGCATATCGGGACGAGGTAGGAGATAGGCGTGGAATCGTCCGCATCCGGACTTGCGTTCTTCCGCAATAGCGCACTTTCGGCGCACCGGCGCCGTGCGTCCACGGCGCCGACTTAGTCTATGGCAGAAGGCGGACAAGATTGAATCATTGCGTAAGCGCAGCCGTGGACCCTGTGATCTCCGGACCGTCACAAGTCGATCATGAATGTCCGCTGCCGCATGTCGACACTGGGGCGCCATGGACTTCGCCCACTTCACCTCGCGCCGGCACGTCGGCCCCTCCCGACCGGGGTTGTCGCACATCCGAAATCCAGGCCTGCTTGGCAAACCCGGCTCCGTTTCCCTGTTGAGCGGATTGAATATTGCGCCTGCCTTCGCGACGGTTGAATCGTTTGTGGAGCGCCGCTGGTCAATGCCACCGTCAACATGAACACCGCATCCAACTCGGTGGTGATGCCGCTGATGGCGGCGAAACCATCATGGTGGTCCCGTCTGTTGTCTCGTCTGCGAAGGCGGCCGGCCCACCGCCGTTCTGCCCAAGTCAATGCGACGTGTTCGATCCGGATTCCAGTACGTTCGTTCGAATCGCCCTTGCCACCTACACCGCCGGCGTTGCTCAAAACGTCGCTGCCCCGCGCAGTGCCGGTGCCGGTCGGCGCGCTGACGCTGTTGCTTGACATGGATCCAACGGCGCGCTCCCGACTGCGCCATCTCGCTCTTGTCGAATCTTCCTGCCACCTGTCGTCCCCCGATGATCCCTTTGCTCGCCTGCCGCCGCGGGCGGCTGAGATTGCCGTCCGTCAGCTCGATACGGTCTTGCCGCGGCATCCTGCGCTGCGAGTGCTTCGCCTGCAACTCGAACGACATCTGCAAACCCATAGGGCTCATCTCGCAGCGAAGCTCGCGGGTGAAGATCGGAAGTGGCAGATTGAAGGGACTGTCTCCAGTTTCGGCACATCTCTGGCCCGAGATTCGATGATCGGTGGTCCTTGGGGCGTGACTGACTTCCTCGAGACACAGCCCTTTGAAAGAGCGGCCATCGGATCATTCGGAAGCTGAGTTGCGCTTTCCCTCCTCACCGCCCACATCAAGAAGAATGAACAAGTCGTCCGCTGTCCGGTCGTCGTCGCTTCGATGGACGCCCTCTCGTAAACCGCATCGCGCGCGGCTCATCGTGGTCGGCCTGCTGAGCGCGTGCGTGGCGGCTTGCGGCGGTGGGTCGTCGAGCACCGCGGGAGGCGCGTCCGCTGCAGCGCCCCCCGCGCCCGCGCCGGCACCTGCACCCGCACCCGCACCCGCACCCGCGCCTGCGCCTGCGCCTGCGCCCGCTCCGGCTCCGGCTCCGGCTCCGGCTCCGCAGCATTGCGATCTGCCTTCGACGTTCTCATGGATCTCCACGCAGCCCCTGATCGCGCCGCAATCGCCGAACTTCGTCTCCGTCAAGGATCCGACGATCGTGCGCTACAACAATCTCTACCACGTCTTCGCGACCGTCTTCGATACGACAAGGAACGCGTGGAGCGCGGTCTACATGAATTTCAGCGACTTCCCGAATGCCGCAAGCGCGGTGCAGGTGCCGTTGGCCGACAAGCCCGTGGGTGACACCGTCGCACCGCAGGTCTTCTACTTCCGGCCGCAGAACAAGTGGTACCTGATTTCGCAGTGGGGCCCCAAGTACTCCACCAACACGGACATCGCCAACCCGGACGGCTGGACACCGACCAAACCCTTGCTGACCGGCGGCCCGGCCAACGGAATCGACTATTGGGTCATCTGTGACGCCGCGAACTGCCACCTGTTCTTCTCCGGTGATGACGGCAAGCTCTACCACTCCAGGACGCCCCTCGCCAACTTCCCCAACTTCTCCGGCTACGAGACGGCGATGTCGGATCCGGTGGCCGGCAACCTGTTCGAAGCGAGCAACGTCTACAAGGTGGAAGGCACGAACACCTACCTCCTGCTGGTCGAGGCTTACCAGCCGCGCTATTTCCGGTCCTGGACGTCGACCAGCCTGGACGGGCCGTGGACGCCCTTGGCAGACAAGCAGTCCGCCCCCTTCGCGGGCGCGGCGAATGTCACGTTCGACGGAGCCAAATGGTCGAATGACATCAGCCATGGCGAAATGATCCGCGCAGGGTACGACGAGACCTTGACCATCAACGCCTGCAACATGCAGTACCTCTACCAAGGTGTCGACCCGAGTTCGACGGCGACCTACGAACGCCTTCCGTACCGGCTCGGATTGATCCGTGCGCGATAGGTCCTGCGCATTCGAAGGCCGCCGCGACCCGCATCCAAGAAAGCCACCCATGCAAATCAGCCCCTGCCGCCACGACGATCACGGCAAGCGACTCGCGGCCCTGCAAGTGATGATGATCCTCGTCGCCGGCACGGTGACTGCCTGCGGCGGAGGCGGTGACGCCAGTGCCGCCGGCACTCCGGCGGCTCCCACATCCGCACCCGTCCCTGCGCCAGCGCCCACCCCTGCACCCACGCCGGCGCCAACGCCCGCTCCCGCTCCCGCGCCAACGCCGCCGATCACCTGGACGGCTCCAGCCTCGATCGACTGGGGTACCACTCTCAGCACGGCGCAGCTGAATGCGACGTCCAACGTCCCGGGGACGTTCACGTATTCACCGGCCGCAGGAACCAAACCCGAAGTGGGTGTCCAGTCGCTGTCGGTCAGGTTCACCCCGCAGGACACGCAGAAATATTCGACGACGACCGCCGTCCGCGCGCTGACCGTCAACAAGGCCTATCCGCCGGCCCGATGGGATCTTCCCGCCGCCGTGCTCCAGGGTTCGGCGTTGACGCCTGCCCAGATCACGACGGCGCCCTATGCGCTTTATGGAATCCAGGGCACCACCGCAGCCAGCAGCTACATGACGGTGGATGGAATGCCGTTGAGTTCCGCCACGACGGCCCAGGCGGGGACGGCCATCGTCCAGGCCACGTTCGTTCCCAACGACAGTGCGCATTACCGCCAGGCGATCATCAGCACTGCGCTGACGGTCAGGCCCGTGGGAACGACGGCAGCGGTCGACTTCGGAAACGCGAAGCAGACGATCCGGGGATTCGGCGGCGCGGCGGCCTGGTACTACGACAGGATGTCGGACGATCGGCTCGATGTCCTGTTCGGCACCAGCGTCCCCGACAGCCTCGGGCTGGACATCCTGCGGCTGCGCATCGCGCCGGCCACGTGGAACGCGTCGACGCAGACCGTCGATACCACTCAGTGGACGGCAGAACTGGTCAATGGAGCGGCGGTGCAGGCCCGTGGCGGCCTCGTCTTCGCATCGCCGTGGTCGCCGCCCGCGAGCATGAAGATCGTCAACACGGATCGCACGAATCCACTCTACAGCGGGCGACTCGATCCGGCGATGTATGCGGATTACGCGCACTACCTGAACGCCTACATCAAGTACGCCGCCACCCAGAATGTGAACCTGTACGCAGTCTCGCTGCAGAACGAGCCGGACTGGGATCCGCAGACCTACGAATCCTGCCTCTGGAGCGCCGATGAAATGAGGTCCTGGGCCGGCGGGTACGGGGCGGCGGCAGTCTCGGGCACCACGACCAGGCTCATCGCGCCGGAGTCCTTCTACTATTCGCAGGCCACCACGGACACGCTGCTTGCAGATCCGGCGGCCGCCGCCAACATCTCCATCATCGGAGGCCACCTCTACGGTGGCACGGCGAACTATCCCGGGTCGGCGGAGAAGCTGGGCAAGGATGCCTGGATGACCGAGCACTTTCTGGACTCCGTCAACAAGACCTCCTCGAGCGCTTCGTGGCAAACCAGCATCGATGACGCCGTCGCCATGGCCAAGGAGATCCACGACGGCCTGACGCTGTCGCAGTACAACGCCTACGTGTATTGGTGGCTCGTCAACAGCAACGACTCGACGCCCACGGGCCTGATCAGCACCGGCAACAAGCCCACCTATTTCGGAATCGGCTTGAAGCACTTCTCGTACTTCATCCGTCCCGGGTACGTCCGCTACGAGTCCACGTCGCTCCCGCAGTACGGCGTCCGCGTCTCGGCGTTCGGAACTCCGTCTGCGTCCGGCAGCGGGAAGGTGGTGATCGTGCTCGTGAACGAGAACGGCAGCAGCGTCAACCTCACGACGTCGATCAACCCCGGCGGTCGTACCCTGACCAGCCTGACGCCGTACCTCACGACCGCGACGGCCACCTTCGCGCAGCAGCCGGCGATCGGCGTGAACGCGAATGCGTTCTCCATCTTGTTGCCGGCAAAGAGCATCACGACGCTGGTGAACTAATCTTGCTGCGTCACAAGAGTCACTTTGCGCTTGCCCCGCCGCAGCAAGGACACTCGCCGAGGCGGACTATCAGTGCGTAGCTCGGGCTGAGGCGGAGTGTCGCTATCGAGTGATCCACGTGTCGCATCGGCCCGTGTACTTCTTGATACGCCCGCCCGTCACAAGTTAATCATGAAGGCGCGCAGCCACCTGTAGAGACTGCCAGCCATGCGTTGCGCCTGCTTCATTCATCGCGATGCTCAAAAACTCTCTCGTCGCGCAGCTTGGCATCCAAGAGGACTCTGCCGCTGCCGGGCCAAGCTTCATGACCACGATTAACGGGAACAACACGATGCTTCGATTTCAGCATGCACTCACGGGTTTCCGCCAGCACGGCGGCATGCCGGCGAGCAGGCGTGGCTGGATGATGCTCCTCCAGCTATGGGTCGCAGGCCTGTTCGTTGCGCTGCTCGCGGCCTGCGGCGGCGGGGGCGGTTCTTCGTCGACCAGCGGCGCGGCTCCCGGTGCGCCCTCCGCCGTGACGGCGACGGCCGGTGACAACGAGACCACGATCAGCTGGGGCGCCGTTGCCGGAGCGACCTCCTACAACGTCTACCGCTCCACGACTCCGGGGGGACAGGGCACGAAGATCGCCGCGACCACGACCACGTCGTATGTGGACGCCACCGCGGCGAACGGCACGACCTACTACTACCAGGTGACGGCGGACAACGCCGCGGGCGAGGGATCCGTCTCGACCCAATCGCCCGGCGTGACCCCCGCCGTACCGGTCGCGGTGCCGACGGCGCCCACGGGGATGAACGCTACCCCGGGCGATGCCCAGGTGACCATCAATTGGACCGCTGTCGCGGGTGCCCGGTCCTACAACGTCTACCGATCGACGGGTTCCGGCTCGCTAGGCGCCAAGGTCGGATCGAGTTCGACCACGCAGTACGTCGATGCGGCCGTGTCCAATGGCAGCACGTACTACTACGCGGTCACCGCCGACAACGCCGCGGGGGAAGGAGTCGCCTCCGCGCAAACGTCGGGCGTGACGCCCGCAGCGCCCGTCAGCGCGCCGGCGGCGCCGACCGGCATCAACGTCGTTGCCGGCAATGGCCAGGTCACCGTGAGCTGGAGCGCCGTGCCCAGCGCGACGTCGTACAACGTCTACCGCTCCACGTCCGCAGGTACGCGGGGTCCGAAGGTGGGATCGAGCGCGACCACGAGCTTCGACGATGCCACGGCGGCCAATGGAGCCACCTACTACTACGTGGTCACGGCGAACAACGCGGCCGGCGAGAGTGCGGCATCCGCGTCCTCCCCGGCCGCCACGCCGAGCGTCCCGGTCACCGTGCCGCCGGCGCCGACGGCTGTCAACGCCGTCGCGGGCAACGCGCTGGTGACGGTGACCTGGACGGCGGCCCCCTCGGCAAGCTCGTACAACGTCTATCGATCGACGAGCCAAGGCTCGCAAGGCAGCCTGGTCGGCTCGAGTGCGACGTCAAGCTACAGCGACACCACGGTGGTCAACGGCACGACCTACTACTACGTCGTCACGGCGACCAATGCCGTTGGGCAGGGCCATGCGTCGACCCAATCCGCCGGCGCGACGCCGCAGGTGCCGCTGAGCCGACCGACCGCGCCCACCGGCGTCAACGCCACGGCCGGCAATGCGCAGGTGACCGTGACCTGGACCACCGCGGCGACGGCGACCTCGTACAACGTCTATCGCTCCACGACCCTTGGCGCGCAGGGAACGAAGATCGGCTCGAGCGTGACCGTGAGCTTCACGGACTCGACCAGCGTCAACGGCACGACCTACTACTACCAGGTCACGGCCGTGAATGCTGCCGGCGAGAGCACGCCATCCACGCGGTCGTCGGGTGCGACGCCGACGGTCCCGCTCGCCGTGCCGGCGGCTCCCGCGAGCGTGAACGCGACGGACGCGGCGACCCAGGTAACCGTCAGCTGGACGGCCGTGTCCGGAGCGACCTCGTACAAGGTCTACCGGTCGACGACGCCGGGCGTGCAAGGCGCGTCGATCGGCTCGACCGCATCGACGAGCCTGACCGACAGCACGGTCGTCAATGGCGCGATCTACTACTTCGTGGTCACGGCGTCGAATGCCGCCGGCGAAGGTGCGCCATCCGCCGCTGCGTCCGTGACCCACGGCACCCACTGGACCAACGCGAAGATCGGCGGTGGCGGCTACGTCACGGGCCTGATCTTCCATCCGACGACGGCCAACCTGCTGTACGCGCGCACCGACATCGGCGGCGCCTACCGCTGGAACCAGGCGACGTCGTCCTGGCTGCCGATCACCGACGGCCTCGGCGCGGCCGAGAGCTTCTTCCAGGGCGCCGAGAGCATCGCCCTCGATCCGAACAACGACCAGCTCGTCTACATGAGCACCGGGCTGTATGACTCGGCGAACGCGACCGCGCGGCTGTACATCTCCAGCGATCGCGGCGACCACTGGACGCACGTGAACCTGCCGTTCTCGGCGGGCTCGAACAACGGCGGCCGGGCCATGGGCGAACGCATGATGGTCGATCCGAACCTGCCTTCGACGCTGTACTACGGCTCGCGCACCGCCGGCCTGTGGAAGAGCGCCGATTCGGGGCGCACCTGGGCGCAGGTGTCCTCGCTGTCGGCGACCAAGATGAGCTCCGACCAGCTCAACGCGATTGGCGGCACTGCGATGGGCGTCGAACTCGTGCTGTTCGACACCGGCACCAAGGGCGCCGGCACGGCCACCAAGACGATCTACGCCGCCATCGCCCCGGACTACGTCAACGTGGCGGGCCTGGGCTCGAACCTGTACAAGTCCGCCGACGGCGGCAGCACGTGGACGCCGGTCTCGACGCCGATCTCCGGCTACCACATCCCGCACATGGTGCGTGCCGCCGACGGCATGTTCTACGTGGCGTTCACCAAGGGCGCCGGTCCGGGCGACGGCGGCCCCGGCCGCTTCTACAAGTTCGACGGCGCGACCTGGACCTTGCTGGCCAAAACGGATTCCGCGGGCTATGGCGGCGTGTCCGTCTACGGCAGCGGCGCGACCACCCGCATCGCGCTGGGCGTGAGCGGCACCTGGGGCAACTACGCCGGCCAGCAGATCGTCCAGCTGTCCGACGACGACGGCGGCACGTGGCGCGAGATCGAGGCGGGGATGCCCCACACGCCCTCCGGCGGCAGCTTCTCCGGCTGGGTCGACGACATCGAGATCGACCCGTCCAACCGCGACCACATCCTGCACGTGCACGGCGGCGGCATCGGCGAGACCCGCAATGCCTCCTCGCCCACGCCCAGCTGGGCCGCCACGGTCGACGGCATCGAGGAGAACGCCATCTCGGCGCTCGCCACCCCGCCCGCCGGCGCGCCGTACATCGTGATCAACAGTGCGGGCGACATCGGCAGCTGGGTCCACACGGACCTGACCAGGACGCCCACCGAAGGCCCCAGCAGCCAATGGAGCAACGGCTACTCCGCGGACATGGCCTGGTCCGATTCGCTCTACATCGCCGGCATCGGCTCCATCAACAACACGGGCGCGGGCTTCGGCTTCTGGTCGGGCGACGGCGGCAAGACCTGGGCCTCGTTCGCCACCAACGCTCCAGGCGGCACGAGCAACACCATCTACACGGCGAGCATCGCGGTCACGGCGCGCAACAAGGCGGTCTGGGCACCGTCGGACTCGGTGCCGTCCTACACCACGGACAACGGCGCCAGCTGGACGTCGACCAACCTGCCGACGCTGCCCAGCGTGGGCACCGGGATCAGCCGCGGCTACCACCTGGCGACGGACCGCAGGAACCCCAACAAGGTCTACGCCTACGACTCGGGCGGCGCGTGGTGGGCCAGCGCGGGCAGGGTCTACGTCTCGACGGACGGCGGACGCAGCTTCACGCTGAGCCAGAACTCGGTGTCGGCCGGGCTGGCTCCCAACAACTTCTCCACAACCTCGCTGGCGGTCAATCCCAACGCCGAGGGCGACGTCTGGCTGGCCGACGGCAATGCCGTGTACCACTCGCTGGATTCGGGCGCGACCTGGACGAAGCTCGCCAACTTCGCGTCGATCAATGGCAGCAACGCGTGGCCCGACGTGCAAGGCGCCACCGCGGTGGCGCTGGGCAAGCCGGCGCCGGGCGCCGCCTATTCGGCCGCGGTCTACGTGGTGGGCGTGATCAACGGCGTGTGGGGCGTGCATCGCTCCGACGACGGAGGCGCCACCTGGACGCGCTTCAACGACGACGCGCACCAGTACGGCGGCATCGGGGCGATCGCGGCCGACCAGAACGCCTACGGACGGATCTACATCGCCGGCAACGGCCGAGGCCTGATATACAGCAACTGAACGAACTCTGTCGCAGGAGGCCGATGTCGCGGAGATACCGGCCATCCTCAATCCGATCGATTCGAGTCAGCAGATTCACCCGGACATCATCGATATGTACCTTATCGGGGTGGGTAACAGTTGGTGAACCCTGCATGCCGCAGTTGCGCGGTCGTCTCCTGGTCATGACAACGCTGGTACGTTGCGCTAGGTTGCACCACCGACTGCCTACAACAACGGAGAAAACGTGTTCGAAAAGTCCACTCAACCCATCGCCAACGAAGACTTGCCCGACCCCGCTCGGCGAGCGCTCTCCATGGGCCTGGGTCTGTTCCCGATGCTGCCGCTGCTGCCGGCCTGCAGCGCGGGCGCCGAGGGCAACGACCAGTCCGCGCCAGGTTCAGGGCAAGCCGCGGCCGCCCAGGGCGGCGCACCGGTCGGATCCACGCCGACGCCAAACCCCGCACCGCCCGTCGCGGCGCCTGCGCCCGCGCCAACCAGTGCGCCCGCTCCCGCCTCCGTGAGCGGCGTATTCCGCCACCCGGCACTGTTGGTCACCGAGGACGACCTCACACGCATCCAAGACCAGATCAAGACGGGCCAGCAGCCCTGGACGGACTGGTGGAACAAGCTGTGCGCCGACCGCGCGACCAGCCTGGACGCCAAGCCCAATGCGTTGGCGGGCGTCTATCGCGCCGACAACAGCAAGTTCGCGATGTACCGCGACATCCAGCGTGCCTGGTGCCTGGCGCTGCGCTGGAAGTTGTCGGGTGACACGCGATACGCCGACAAGGCCGTGGAGACCCTCGACGCCTGGGCCAGCACGCTCAAGGTGCTAGGCACGGTGCCCCCGGGCTCGACCGCGCATGACGACCACACCTTCATCCTGCTGGCCGGCATGCAGGGCCACCAGTGGGCCCAGGCCGGCGAGCTCATGCGCGGCTACGCGGGCTGGCCTCCTGAAAATCTCGCGCGCTTCCAGCAGATGCTGACCGAGGTCTTCGTCGGCATTTCGTCGACGTTCCTCAGCGGCGCGCACCTGGGGTCGCATGCCAACTGGGACATGGCGTCCCTGTGCGGCACCTTGGCCATCGGGGTGTTCTGCGACCGGCCCGATTTGTACCGGCAGGCCTGCGACTACTTCTCGGCCAACAACCGCGGCAAGCTCACGATGTTCGGCAACGGCTCCATCGTGCACGGCGTCTACTTCATCCACCCGGGCCACTTCGGGCAGTGGGAGGAAAGCGGCCGTGACCAGGGCCATTCGACCCTGGGCATGTCGCTCGGCGGCGACCTGCTCGAGATGGCGTGGAACCAGGGCGACGACCTCTACGGGTTGGACAACAACCGCTTCCTGGCAGCCGCCGAGTACGTGGCGCGATCCAATCTCCTGGACGAGAACGGCAAGACGTATGCGATGCCGTATGCGCGCGAACAGGATCCGGCCGCGCCGCACACGTCGCTGTGGACGAGCGTTAACCAGTCGTTCCAGAATTACCGCAACGCGTGGGAGCCCATCTTCAACCACTACGTCAATCGCATGGGCCTGGCCGCGCCCAACGTCGCGCGCATGGTGGCGCTTTGCGAGCCGAACTACTGGTCCAGCGGTGGCGACGACATGGTGTATCCCACCCTCACGCAGCGCCGACCGGCCTATGCCGGCCCGATGAAGCCGCCGTCGGGACTCACCGCCGGCGTGCGCGACGGGCAAGTCGTGCTGTCCTGGTGGGGCAGCGTCGGGGCCACATCCTATGTGGTCAGAAGAAGCGCGAGCGGCAACGGCCCCTTCACGGATCTGGCGACGGTCTCGGCGAACGGACTGCTCACCTACACCGACACGCCACCCAAGGGCGTCTGGTTCTACCGGATATCCATCGCGGGCGGCGGTGACTCCAACGTGGTGCGGGCCGCGGCCGCCGGCGAGGCGCGGCTGGCGATGCCGCTGAACGGCATGAACGGGACTGGCACGGCCGGCACACTCTGGACGCCTGCGGGCTCGCAAACCTCGGTGCAGGGCGTTCTCCTCGACGCGGCCACGTGGGGCGATGGGCGCCTGAACGACAAGGCCATCGCCTTCGATGGCAAGGCAGCCGGCCTGCAACTACCCGCCGGCATATTCAGCGGCCTGGACGACTTCACCGTGTCGCTGTGGGCGTACGCGAATTCGTTGCACTGGGACAGTTGCGTGTTCTTCGCCGGCAACGACGGCTTCAGCTGCATGCACATTGCGCCGCAGGCAGGCGGAGGCGGACTGCGCTTCGCAATCTGCGGCGCGGGTTTCAACGACGAGCAATTCCTCGAGGCCGCCAGCCCGATGCCAACGCGACGCTGGGTGCATGTGGCGGTCACGCTTCAAGGCAGCAGCGGGCGTCTCTACGTCGACGGCCAGCAGGTCGCGAGCGCAGACGACATCCTGCTGTCGCCGCGCCAGGTGGGCGATCAAGTAGCCTTCCTGGGTCGCAACTGGGCGCATCCGCCGTTCGACGGCCGCATCCAGGACTTCCGCGTCCATGCGGGCGCGCTGAGCGCTGCCGAGGTCGTGGCGTTGGCGCAGTAACCAAAGAACTTGCAAACCAGATTCCGCTGATATGAGCACATTTCAAATCTGCCTTGCCTTTGCTCTTGCCGCTGCAGTCACCGCGTGCGGTGGTGGAGGCGCAGGATCTGCGACAGGATCAACCAGCACCGGCGCGAGCGGCGCTTCCTCCTCCGGCGGAAGTTCCGCGGGTGGCACGTCGTCCACCGGCACCTCGTCGGGAGGAGCCGCGACTGGCGGCACGTCATCCGGGGGAGCGACGTCGGGTGGCTCGTCGTCCGCCAGCAGCCCGTCGAGCGGAGCGACTGCCGGCACCGGCGCGGCTGCCGGGCTCGCCGCCCGGCTGGGCATGCCCAGCCGGCTGCTGGTCGGACTCGGATCGGGCGGCTCCGATCCGACACTGATTCAGGCGCAGGGACTCAAGCCGGACATCTATGAGCGGTACCTCGTGGGCATCGACACCCAAGGCGGCTGGACGACCTGGAACTCGCCGTCGGGCGCGTACGCGACCTACGTCATGCAGCAGGCCGATTCGGTTGGCGCGCTGCCCATGTTCACGCTGTTCCAGTTCTCCGCCGACAACCTCTCCGACCTGACGTCGCTCGGCACTTCCTCCTACATGCAGGCCTACTGGAGCGACGCCATCACGCTGTTCAAGGCCATCAACACCTTCGGCAAGCCGGTGCTCATCAACGTCGAACCGGACTTCTGGGGTTTCGCCCAGGCGACGGCAATTTCGAGCTACGGCGGCGATCCGACGAAGATGCCCGCCGTGCTCTCGACCGACTCGGCCTGCGCCGCAATGCCCGCGAATGCCACCAGCTTTGGTCCTTGCCTGATGAGGCTTGCCCGCAAGTACGCCCCGAAGGCGGCAATCGGCTTCCCGCCCACCAGTTGGGGTGGCCCGACGCTGACCAGCGTCGTCAGTTTCATGAACGCGATGGGCACGAACCAGGGTGACCTGCTCATCATGCAGACGGTGGACCGCGATGCCGGGTGCCGCGAGCAGGCGGCGCTCACGCCTGCCACAGCGCAGGCCGACTGCGTTGGCGGCCAGGGGCCGTGGTACTGGGACGAGATGAACCAGACCCACCCGAATTTCCAGGATAACCTCTCGATGGCACAAACCTTCCACGACGGCATCGGGGGCCTGCCGATCGTCTGGTGGCAGACGCCCTTCGGCGCGCCTTCCGCGACTCCGGGCGGCACGGCCGGCCACTACCGCGACAACAAGGTCGACTACTTCCTGAAGCACCCAGCCGAGTTGGTCGCCGTCGGCGCACTCGGCGTGGTGTTCGGGGCTGGCGCGGAGAACCAGACGACCCCGTCGACCGACGGCGGCCAGTACCAGACGTTGTCGAAGCAGTACCTCGCCAATCCCGCGCCGCTCCCGTAATCGGGCCGGCCGCCGGCCATCGCCATGGCGGTGATCGAGGCCACCGGCAACAAGGCGGCTCCGGGCCTGTGGATGACGCTCGCTGCGTCCGAAGCGGAATCGGAATCAACCGGAAGGCGCCGAAAGTACTGCCCGGTGTGGCCCGAATGCCGACTTTGTCAAAAGACTCGTTTTCGACCCGGAGCAATCCACGCGTACCGCACGCGCAAGGTGAATGCGCAACGCATGCGTGATGGTCGACAGATGCACTGAAAAGCGCTGGGCAGCTACCCCGCAGCCCTCAGGCTCGCTAACGGTAGAGTCGAGATGTGGCGCGGTAGCAGTAGGTTCGGTTTGTCTGTTGCCGCCCCTTTCGTCTGGCGGTGCCCGAGTAACCTCGCCGTAGCTCCGTTTCCACATCCCGCTCATCGAACCGGACACGCAGATTTCCCGCATCCGGCTCTCGGACAAGACATCACGCCTTCGCCCACGCCTGGGCGCGGCCGCGTGCGGTCAGGCGTACGAGCTGGAAGTGCCCGTAAAGGTGCGAGGGTGGATAGACCCCGCCCCTGCGTCCCCTGACCTTGTACTTGGCCCGCAACCACCGCCACAACCGCGGCGCGGTGTAGTTGTCGAGCGCCCGATACGCCTGCGTGACGGTGCCTACACTGAAGTAGTTCGCCCAGCCGCGTAACGCGCGGTTCAACTGCTCCACCTTCGCCGTGGTCTCTTCGGGAGCATCAGGTCGCAGGTTCGAGACCTGCCACCGAGACCAGCAAGACATGCGTGCGCTTGGGTGTGACCGTAGCCCAATGGCAGAGCTGCGGAATGTGACTCCGCAGGTGCTGGTTCGACTCCGGCCGGTCACCCCCTGATGCCGCCGCGGCTGGGGGCGTCCATCCCATTGACGCCCGAAATTCGTCTCCCGCGGTTTGGCTCACTCTCCTTCACGGCCGCCCTCTGGCTCAGTCCTTCTGATAGGCGCGTACCCAATCGATCTGCAGGGCCTGCGGGAACGCGCTGTCGTCTATGCCATGGCGGCCGGCCCAGGCGCCGCCGATGGCCAGGTTCAGCAGGATGTGGGCAGGGCCGGCCAACGTGCCGTCGGCGTAGTTCCAGGCGAAGTTGCGGGTGTAGATCTTGTTTCCATCGAGGTAGACGGTGACCGAGGTCTCGTCCCACCGGCAGCCGAAGATGTGCCAATCCTCGTCGAAGTTGGTCGTGCCGATGTATTCCTGCATGCTCGTGTTGAAGTTGGGACTCGCCCATTGGAGTGTCGACAGGGCGCCGCCGGACATGGCGGAATGGAACATGTTGGGCTTGTCCTCGACGCCGTTGTTGACGTACTCGAAGATGTCGATCTCGGGCGGCCAGCCCATTCGGCCGGCAGCCGACACATCCGAATTGAGCCAGAACGCGGGCCAAACCCCCACGCCCTTGGGCATCTTCACCCGGGCAGCGAAGTAACCGTAGCGCGCCGTCCAGTCGGAACGGATCATGCCGGACTCGTAGTTGACGCCATTGGCGGCGTCGGCGACTTTCTTGGCCACCAGGCTCAACACGCCGTTGGCAACCACCTGGTTGCCGTTGTCGCGATAGCGCTCCTTCTCGTCGTTGAGGTGGTCCGCCGTTTCCGACCCGTAGATGTAGCGCGTGAACCACTTCGATCGATTCAAGGCCGTGCCGTTGAATTCGTCGTTGAACTTCAGCGTGTAGCCGGCCGGCGCGTACGAATTGTCTGGCGACGTGATCGGCTCGGTCTGCGAGATCGGGTCGATCTCCTTGACCGAGACGGTGTCTATCAGCACGCCACCGGCGTAGCCGCACACCACGCTGAAATCGACGTTGCCCGTATATTCCGGCGCTGTGAAGTCGATGACGTAGGTCGCTGACGGACCGGGCGTGATCGCGCGCGAGAACGTTCGGAAGGTGGTGGTGCTGTTGGGCAACCGGAAGGTGACTGCGACAACGGCGCTGCCCGTCCCGGTCGCGTTGCGTCCGGTGACGGCCATCTCGTAGGAGTGGTGCGGAAGAATCGTCGAGGAGCTCAGCGGCTGCGAGGCCGTCCCGTTGAGTCGCAATGCGCTGCCGCCGCTGCGCAGTTCACTCGGGACGATCGCCGACCAGTACAACGACCAACCGGTGACGCCTTGCGAAAAGTTCGGGTTGACGATCAGGTTAGTCCCGGAGATCGTGGCCGCGGTGGCGGTCGCGGCAACAGGGGTGATCGCGACGACGGTCGTGGTGCCACTGGTTGAGACAGCAGTGGTCACGGCGGCGATGGTGGAGCTGGCGCTGGTCGAGCTGCTGGTGGCGGCTTGGGCAGACGGGCTGTCGCCCCCCCCGCCGCACCCGGCGATGAACAGGCTGGCGACGAGGGTCGGCATGAGGTCGGCGCGGCCGAACTGGCGAAGAATGGACATGGGTTACCTTGTGAACGGGGCGTCGAATGAAGGCCGGGCGAGTCTCTTTGCGGAACATTCGAGGAATCGGTTTCGGCGACCTGCACGATCTGGGAACGATCGCTGACTGCGCTGGGCAGGCCGGGTCGGGTCGGGCAATGGGATTTGCCCTCCTGAATGATTCGGCCAGTCATTGCCCTCGATTAGCCTGAATCTGTTACCACACCTACGCGCTTGTATTTGCAGCCCAATTCATTCGATCGAGTTGACTCTCGGCAGCAATTCGCACGGCAATTGAGATCAACAAACCAGCGCCCGGAATGGGACGGGGTAGAAATGCGGCGCGCACGCGAGTGCAGGGTCCGGTTGGGACACGCATCGTGCCCCGCCTCGGATGGCGGAATCGCCCACACGACCCGAGGCGGCGCGCCACCGCCCCAAAACCGACCGCCGGGCGCTGAAGTGCGCGTGCCTCATCCAGTGCATCGCGCACCCAAACGATTCAGGCGTGCCGCCGGGGTCTGATACCGGAAGTCACCGGTCTCGCCGAAACGGTGCATGCGCGACCCCCTACCGGTCGCCGTATCGATGCGGCCATCGCTGTCCCTGCATCGCGTGATGCCGGGCGTCACGAGCGATCGGCCCAGTCATGCTAACCACATAGTGCAGCAAACGTCGATGCGTGCATGCACGCGCCAATCTTGCGCATGACCGACGCACGCCTTTGCACCACCCCCCCACAAACCATGTCCGCGTGAAATGTGGCGCAGTTTTTGCGTATTTATGAACGGGTTCGGGCAACCATGACCTGAAAGGGATGGCATGACAGTCACTGCGTTCATCTCCGCGGCACCCGCGCGCATCGCATCGCCTGCGCGGCGCCTGATCGATCGGTTCGAACTGGCGGGCCACCAGTTCGTCGCCTTTCTCATCCTGCTGGTCGCCAGCCCATTGCTGGCGGTAGTCACACTGCTCGTTTGGCACGCCGGAGGGCCGCCCATCTTCTTCGGGCACTACCGCGTCGGGCGCGACGGAAGGCTGTTTCGCTGCCTGAAGTTCCGCACGATGCGCGTCGATGCCGAGCAGGCGCTGGCTAGGCTGCTTTCCACCGACCCCGTGGCACGCGCCGAGTGGCAGCGCGACCAGAAACTGGCGCGCGACCCGCGCATCACGCCGATCGGCCGCATCCTGCGCAAGACCAGCCTGGACGAACTGCCCCAGCTCATCAATGTGCTGCGCGGCGACATGTGCTTCGTCGGCCCGCGCCCCGTCACCCCCGCCGAACTGATGCGCTACGGCGCGGTGCGCTGGCACTATGTGAGCGTCACGCCCGGCATCACGGGCCTGTGGCAGGTCAGCGGACGCAATCGAACCACCTATGACGAACGCGTGGCGCTGGACAAGCACTACGTCGAGACGCGCAACCTGTGGCTCGACCTGGTCATCCTCGCGCGCACCGTACACGTGGTGTTGACCGGCCACGGCGCGGCCTGAAGGGACGCCGCCATGAGCACGCACGGCCGCCCGAAGGGCGAATGCTCCGGAGTGCGCAAGCACGAAGGTTGTCTTATCAGCACGCACGGCCGCCCGAAGGGCGAATCGTCGGCGGGGGGCGGCATGACATTGCTTTTCGAGAGCCCTCGAAACGTCGAGCCTTCGCTTCGCGGCCGCACGGTCCACGTCGTGGGTCGCCTGACACCCTCCGTCTTCAGCTTCCTCTACCCGGCGACCCAGTCGATCGGCGCCACAGGTGCGCCGCAAACGGTGATCGCGATCGACGACAGCGTCGGGCGCGAACACCTGCGCGAACTGCGCCCCGACATCGCCGTCATTTCCGTGCCTGACCAAGCCTCGCCCTGGGCGCGTAGCCGCGCGCTGTACCACTACCTCGCGGAGGTGGCGCGCTGCACTCGCATCGCGGCGCTGCACCTGCATGGCATCCTGCCCGGGCTGGCGGGCGCGCGCTTCGTGCGGCAGTTCGACGACAGCGCGATGCAGGTGTACATGTCGCCCTACAGCTCACGGGCGCTGACGAGCCACCACCTGTTGCGCCCGCTGCTGCTGGGTCTGGTGCGCGTGCAACTGCGGCGCTCTCGGCAACAGCCCATCGTGAACCTGAAGCTCGACGCCAGGCTCATGAAGTCGCTGGCCTCGCAGCCGGTGCGCGTCGTGGAGAGCGCGGCCGCCGACGTCTTCTTCTCCACCCCGCGCAACGAGGCGCGGCGACCCTTGCTCCTTGCCGGCGGCCGCGACGAGTCGGTGCTGCCGGCCGCGCGTTTCATCCAGTTGGCGGTGCTGCTTGGCGACGACGACTTGGCCATGAGCTTCAACTGGATCGGCACGGCCCATCCCACCACCGAGAACGCATTTCGCGCCGCGGGCATCGGCCACTTCCGCCCGACCTCGGCGGCGGAGCGGGCACAGCGTCTGGGCACCGCATGGCTCTGGATTTCGCCGCAAGAGGAGGAGCGCGGCTTCCCGATCGGCCTGGTCGAGGCCATGGCCAGCGGGGTGCCTTGCGTGGCGCAGGACACCGAGGCCCATCGCGACGTGCTGGACGACACCGGCGCCGGCTTCCTCTGCACCAGCCCGACCGAGATGATGCAGCGCGTGGCCGAACTGGTGGATTCGAGCGAGTTGCGCCAGCGCATGGGCGATGCCGGGCGCGCGGCGGCCACCGCACGCTTCAGCGAGGCGGAATTCTCGCGCCGCCTGTTGCAGGCCTACGCGCCCGCGCCCTCTGCATTGATATCGTCCGCATCCGTACCGGACACCAGCCCGGCGGCGCCCGAAGCAGACGCCGCCTTGTCCATCGAAAAGAGCTCCTCATGAAGGTTACCGTCATCGGCAGTGGCTATGTCGGCCTCGTTTCGGGGGCCTGCCTGTCCGAGATGGGCAACGACGTCATGTGCGTCGACGTCGACGACCGCAAGATCCGGATGCTCAGGGACGGCCGGATCCCGATCCACGAGCCGGGCCTGCAGGAGATGGTCAAGCGCAATGTGGCCGCCGGGCGGCTGCACTTCAGCACCGACATCGCCGCCTCGGTCCATCACGGCACGCTGCAGTTCATAGGTGTGGGCACGCCCCCCGACGAAGACGGCTCCGCCGACCTGCAGTACGTGCTGGCCGCCGCGCGCAACATCGGCCGCCACATGACGGACTACAAGGTGATCGTCGACAAGAGCACTGTTCCCGTGGGCACCGGCGACAAGGTGCAGGAGGCCATCCGGCTGGAGCTGGCCACACGCGGCGTCGAAGTGGACTACGCGGTGGTGTCCAACCCGGAGTTCCTGAAGGAGGGCGCCGCGGTGGAGGATTTCATGCGCCCGGATCGCGTGATCATAGGCGGCAGCGACGAACGCGCGTTGCTGCTGATGCGCTCACTCTACGCGCCATTCACCCGCAATCGCGAGCGCCTGCTGGTGATGGATCGCCGCAGTGCCGAGTTCACCAAGTATGCCGCCAACTCGATGCTGGCCACCCGCATCAGCTTCATGAACGAGCTCGCCCGGTTGGCCGAGCGCGTGGGCGTCGACATCGAGCTGGTGCGCCAGGGCATAGGCAGCGACCCGCGCATCGGCACCCAGTTTCTCTATGCCGGCGCCGGCTATGGCGGCTCGTGCTTCCCCAAGGACGTGAAGGCGCTGGTGCACGCGGCGGCCGAGAACGGCATCGGCCTTCAGGTGCTCGGCGCCGTCGAGGCGGCCAACGAGCGCCAGAAGCTGGTGCTGGTCGACAAGGTCGTCCGACGCTTCGGCGACGATCTGCGCGGGCGCCAGTTCGCCCTATGGGGCCTGGCGTTCAAGCCCGACACCGACGACATGCGCGAGGCGCCCAGCACCGTCATCATCCAGGAGCTGCTGCGCCGCGGTGCAACGATCAAGGCATTCGATCCGGTGGCGATGACCGAGGCCAAGCGGGTGCTCGCGGGGGTCCCGGGCATCACGTTTGTCGACGCGCAGGCCGCCGCGCTGGCCGCCGCCGACGCGCTCTTGATCGTGACCGAATGGCGCCAGTTCAAGAGCCCCGACTTTGACCAGATCCGCACGACGCTCAAGCAGCCGGTGGTGTTCGACGGGCGCAATCTGTACGATCCGGTCGCGATGGCCCGCATGGGGATCGAATACTTCGGCATCGGCCGCGCGTCCGCGGCCATGCCCGCGGCGTGAAAACCCGAGACCATCTTGCAGCCGACAGGAACAGTCGACCCCATTGCCCGCCCGCACTCGGGACGCCACCGTGCCGTCCAGGGCCTGCGGGCGGCCTGCGTGCTGGCCATCCTCGGTTTCCACGTCCTGAATGCCGGACTGCTCCCCGCGCCACAAGGCGAGCTGGCGGCGGATGCCTTCTGGCTGAGCCACGGACTGCGCTACGGCGTCGAGGTCTTCTTCATGATCAGCGGCTACGTGATCGTCGGCAGCCTGCGCCGGCACGCGTCGGTCGGCGCCTTCCTGCAGGACCGGGCGCTGCGCATCTTCCCGCTCTGGATACCGCTAGCGCTGGCCATGCTCGCGGCGGGCAGCATCGGCGCGCTGCACGGGGGCAAGATCCCCGCTGCGCTGTCATCGGGCGCGACCCTGCTGCCGAGCCTGGCGATCATGGCGCCGATCCTGCCGATTCCCAGCATTCACCCTGCCCAGTGGTCGCTCAACTACGAACTCTGGTTCTACGGACTCGCGGCACTGGCATGGACGCTGGGTGCCGCGCGCGCATGGCGAATCGCGGCCTGGGCGCTGCCCGCCGCCCTGATGGTGACGCTGTTTCCACGCGGCCTGTTCTTCGCGCCCGGCGTGATCGTGGCCATCAGCGAACCGTGGCTGCGCCAGCACGCGCGCTGGCTCCGCTACGCCTGGGTGGGGCTGCCGCTCGCCTGGGTCGCCTGGCTCGACACGGACGTTGAAGCCGCCGCCCTGACGCGCACGCTGGTGGACCTGGCGAGCGAGGGCAACGGCCCGGCGGTGATCCTGGCCTTCGCAGGGGCCACCGCCTTCTTCGCCTGGCTGGTCATCGTCCAACGGGACGCTTCGCGCGGCCTGCTGGTGCATCCCGCAATGCAATGGCTGGGCACCATCAGCTACAGCTTCTACCTGGTGCACCCGCTCGTGCTGGCCGCGGTCAAGCACGGGCTGCTGCCGCACCTGCCGATCGACGGCTGGCTCGCGGCGCTGGTGCTGGCCGGTGCCGGCTTGCCGCTGTCGTGCCTCTTTTCATGGGCGACGTGGTCGTTGCTCGAGGTGCGATTGCGGCGGTGGCTGGTCGTTCAACTGGCCCGGCGGCGATCGAGGCGGGCGGCCCGCCCGGTCACGGCGCCGAGACCCGGCGAGAGGAGATCTTGATGAGCATTTCTCGGCCCAAATCCGTCATGTTGCATTCGATGCGCACCCTTCGCCCCCTGTCAGCCGCAGTTCTGCTGCTTGCCACTCTCGTCACGAACTCGGCAATCGCTGCCGGAGCGGATCCCGATAGCTTGCCCAGCAACCTGCCGATGAACAGCAACGCGTCCCACCCGCCCGTCGCCGCGGTCGTGAGCTACCCCGTGGCACCCGGGGAGGTCGCGAAGAACGGTCGGTTCGACGAAGCGACCGCCGACTGGGCGAGCGCCAAGACGGACCTGCGGGCCGTTCCGAGCACGCTGCGCAAGCGCGGCCAGGCCTTGCAGGTGTCGACCTCTGCCCTGCAGAAATTGGCGCCAGACGCCCTGACGGCGGGCCGCTCCTACACCTTAGTCGTCAAGGCCAGCGTCGCGACCGGCAGCGGTCTCGCCGCGGTCAGGTTTCGCGAACCCAAGAGCGGCAACACCTATCGCACCTACTCGGTGGCCGTGACGTCGGCGGTACCGGAGGAATATCGGGTGGACTTCACAGCGCCGGCCTATACCGAGCTGGCGGAGATCGCCCTGCTGGCCCAGGGCGGCGCGATGAGCGTCGAGAGCGTGTCGTTGAAGATGCGCGCGCCCATTCTCGTGACCGAGCCGGTGGCGTCCTGGGATCAGTCGTTCACGCCCCCGGGCTACGCAATGGTCTTCAACGACGAGTTCGACGGCCCGCAACTCAATCGCAAGAAGTGGTTCACGCGCTACATCTCGAACAACGAAACGCTCGACCGGCTCAATGACGAGAACCAACGCTATGCGGACAACGGGAACCAGGCGATCGTCGACGGCAAGCTGCAGCTGATCGCGCGTCGCAAGCCGCTGAGCATGCCGAACGGGATGAACTACGAGTCCGGCATGATTCGCTCCGACTGGACAATGCATTACGGCTTCCTCGAAGCCCGGCTGAGGATGCCCGGCGGGCGAGGTGTGTGGGCCGCGTTCTGGATGATCTCGGACGTCGGCGAGACGGGCCGGATCAACTGGCCACCGGAGATCGATCTGTTCGAGTTTGTCAACAACGTCGAGAACGACCGGGTCAACATGCTCCACATGGCGGCCAACACGCCAAAGGGTACCCAGCCTGTGTGGCTCTACACCGATCCCCGATTCAAGCGCACGTTGCAGGAGTGGTTCGCTCCATTCGATTTCGACAAGGGATGGCATACCGTCGGGCTGGAATGGACACCGCACGTCCTCACTTACTTCGTCGACGGACTGAAGGTCATGTCGCGCGAGCACTCGTGGACATACGCTGACGGCGTACCAGCGCCAGCGGCGCAGATTCTGCTGAATCTGGCCATTGGCGGTGCCTGGGCCGGCAGACACGGAATCGACGACAGCGCCTTTCCGCAGTCCATGGACATCGATTGGATCCGCGCGTATCAAAAGCCGAACTGAGCACGCAATACCAGGATTGAAACCATGCATGTGCTTGTCGCCAGCGGATTCTTCGAGAGCGAACTGCCCTCGTACCGCGAATATTCATACTGCCAGCAACTCGCCGCCGCGGGCCACGAGGTCACGCTCATGTGCGGCGACCAGAGCCAGATCTGGTCGCGCAGCCGCGTCAAGCTCAAGGCCACCAATCCGACTGCTCGTGACGCCGAATTCGTGTCCGAGACCGGCGTCCGCCTGTTTCGCCGCCACGTCTTTTTCCGCTACAGCGATTTCGTCCTGTACTGGCCGCTGTTCCGCGAGATCCGACGTGCCGACGTGGTGCACGTCATCGAGTTCAGGCAGGGCACCACCGTCCTGGTGGCGGCGCTGGCCAAGCTGTTCGGCAAGCCGGTCGTCTACGACCACGAGCAGCGCGGCGATCGCCTCGCCACCTGGTACAGCAAGGCCGACAGCGTCTGGCGCCGCCTGTTGATCCGCATCGGAACCCGCTTCGTGGACGCCGCTCGCCACACCGTGCTCGCGAACCGGGAGCACCTCCTGTCGTGCACTGCCCGCCCCATCGAAACGGTCTTCGCGCCGCTGGGCGTCGACCCGTCGCGCTTCTACTTCGAGCCTGCGGAGCGCGCCGCCTTTCGCGAGCGCCACGGCATCGCCGAGAGCGCGCCGCTGGCCGTGATGTCGGGCAAGCTGCACGGCTACAAGCGCGTGCCGGAAGTCGTGCTTGCGTGCCGCCAGGCCGGATTCCGCCTGATGCTGGTGGGTACGATCGCCCAGGACGTAGGCGAGGCGCTGTCCGGGCTCGCGCCAGGCGACGAGATCGTGCTGGCACAGGTCGGCGCCGCCGAGCTGAGGGCGGTCTACAGCGCCGCCGACGTGGTCATCTTCACCACCTTCACCCTGTCGTACTGGGAAGCGCACGCCACCGGCGTGAAGCTGCTGGTGCCGGACTCTCCGTTCAGCCAGTTGGTCTTCGAGGGCGATCCCGACGTGCATCGCTATGGGTCCGCCGGCATGTTCCGCGTCCCCGACGAGGAGTACCAACCGCACATGCGGATCGACGCGCTGGTCAGCGCGGGCCTGCGCGACATCCGGGCCCGCATGGGCGGCGACGGCGTGCCGCGCCGTGTCTCGCAGTTGCGCTTCTCGGCCAAGGCGCAAGTGGCCGCCCTGATCGAACTCTACGACCGTCTGCGAGGCGGCGCACTGCGCGCGGCGCACTGAATGCAATCGACGACCACGATCGATCGGGCCAAGGCGCCAGGCGGCGGCCGCGCGACCGTGCGCCGCTCGCTGATCTGGAGTGCGGTGGAGAACTTCAGCTCGATACTGATCTCATTCGGATCGCTGATCCTGTACTCGCGCATGCTCACGATCGCCGAGTTCGGGCTGTTCTCGATCGTGCTGGCCGTCATGGAGCTGCTCGACCTCGTGGTGCGGATGCTCTTTCACGACGCGCTGGTGCAGCGCAAGGACATCACCCCGGCCCACTTCGACACCGCGTTCACCGTCACGATGGGGATCAGCATCGTCTGCGTCGCCGCCTGCGTCGCGCTGGCCGCACCGTTCGAGCGACTTTTGCAGTCGCCCGGCGCCGGCGCCATCCTGGTCTGGATGACGCTGATGCTGCCCTGCGGCGGCATCACGGCCACGATCGTCGCCCAGCACCGTCGCGAGCTGTCGTTCAAGTCGCTCGCACTGCGCACGCTGGTGGGCCGGCTGACCGGCACCGTGGCCGGCCTGACGCTGGTGGCGCTCGGCGCCGGCGTCTGGGGCCTCGTCGCCCAGCAGGTACTGGTGGTGGCGATCGGGTCCCTCGTGCTGTGGTTCGGGGCGGACCAGCGGCCGCGGCTTCGCTTCGGCATGGCCGAACTGCGCGACCTGTGGTCGTTCAGCCTGTTCTCCCTCGGCACGTTGATCCTCAACAGCGCCGTGAAGCGCGTCTTCGTCATCATGGCGGGCGCCTTCCTGGGCCTGCGCGCGGCGGGCATCCTGAACCTCGCTATGCGCACGGTCGACACGCTCTACAGCGTTGCCGCGACCGGGGTGTCGCAGGTGGCGATGCCCATGCTCGCCAGCGTCCAGGTGGACAGGGACCGCATGGCCCGCATCTACCGCCTCGCGACGGCGCTGACCTGCGCCGTCATGTACGGGCTGTTCTTCGGACTCGCGTCGCTGGCACCCGAGGTGGTGCGCGTGATGTTCGGCGCGCAATGGGCCGAGGCCGCCATCTACATCTCGATCATGGCCTGCCTGACGCTGGTCCAGGCGCCCCGACTCATGATGAGCCCGCTGTTGACGGCGATCGGCCGCCCCGCCGATTCGATGATCGCGCGCGTCATCGAGATGACGGTGATGGTGGTCCTGCTGTGGGTCGTGCACGGCAGCGCGCTGCCCACGGCGGTGGCGATCTGGGTCGCGCGCGAGCTTGTCGGATTCCCGGTGATGGTCTGGCTCGTCCGGCGCGCCACCGCGATGCGCATCCGCGACCAGCTGCGCGGCTCGGTGACGCCGCTGATCGCATCCGGCGCGATGGTCGGAGCCATCTTCCTGGCGCGGTGGCAGTTCACGGCCGCCTGGCCTGCGGTCTACAGCCTGGGCGTTATGTGCATCATCGGCACCGTCGCCTTCGTGGCGGCGCTGGCGCTCGTCGATCGCTCACTGCTCAATGAAACGCTGGGGCTGGTGCGCGGTAAGCGGCCCAGCTGATCCCTCCACGCCTGACCGACGACTGCAGCCACAACCCCAGCCCGCCTTCGCATGACCCAAAACCCTCTGAATCGCTTGCGCGCCAGGATCCGGCAGGCACACCGCCTCGGCGGCGCCTACCTCGCGCTGGCCCGATTCCCACGTCATCGTCATGCCCCCCGGCATTGCCTGCCAGGCGAGCTGACGGTGTCGCTGACGTCCTATCCGCCGCGCTTCCCGGTCCTCCCGCATACCCTGAGGAGCATCCTCGACCAGCGCGTGAAGCCCGACCGCACCGTGCTGTGGATCGCCGAGGCCGATGTCGCCGCGCTGACGCCTGCAATCCTCGAGCTGCGCAATCACGGCCTCGAGATCCTCGCCTGCGACGACCTGCGCTCCTACAAGAAGATCGTGCCGACGCTGGCGCGCTGGCCCGACAGCTTCATCGTCACCGCGGACGATGACGTCTACTACGCACCGGACTGGCTCGGCAGCATCGTCGACCGCTTCGACCCGAACGCGCCCGCCGTCGTCTGCAGACGCGCTCACCGGCCGACGCGCCTGCCCGACGGACGGATGCGCCCCTATGCCGAGTGGGAAACCGAGTTCATCCAGTCGCCCGGCGCCGCGCCGCGCGAGGACCTCATGCCCACGGGCATCGGCGGCGTCCTCTATTACCCGGGCGTCTTCTCGAACCACGTGACGGACGTCGATACCTTCCGCCGGCTCTGCCCCAACGCCGACGACGTCTGGCTGTACTGGATGGCGCGCCTGAACGGCGCCCGCTACCGGCAGGTGGGCGGCACGTTCCGCCAGGTCAGCTGGCCCCGTTCTCAGCGCGGCTCGCTCGCGCAGACGAACGTCGGCGACGGCGAGAACGACCGCCAGGTCCGCGCGCTGGAAGCGCATTTCGGCCTCCGGTGAGCGGGATGCCGTCGATGAATCCAATCACCAAGCCCAGTTGATGGAAACCACCCACTCACTGCCCGGCACGATCGGCGCCCTGTCGGTGGCCCGGGAGCGGGCGCGCGAACTGCAGCTGGCGCACCGCACGGACATCGACGGCCTGCGCGCCGTCGCGATCCTGACCGTCGTCGCATTCCACTGCGCCGTGCCCTGGGTGCCGGGCGGCTTCGTCGGCGTCGACGTGTTCTTCGTCATCTCGGGGTTCCTGATCGGCGGGCTGCTGCACAAGGAAGTGCTCGCGGGCCGATTCAGCTATCTGGATTTCTACGCCCGCCGGACACGCCGCATCGCGCCAGCCCTGTTCGTGCTGCTCGCGGTCATGTCGGCGCTGGCCCTGCTGCTGCTGTCACCGCGCGAGCTCGCCGATTTCTCCACCTATGCGCTGGGCACCCTGTTCTCGGTGCCGAACCTCGTTTTCCTGAAGAGCACGAACTACTTCACGGGCAGCGCGGAGCTCAACCCGCTGCTGATGGCCTGGTCGCTGGGTGTCGAGGAGCAGTTCTACATCTTCTTTCCGCCCCTGCTGCTGCTGCTGATGCGCAGGAAGAATACCCTGCTGCCGGTCATCGGCTTCGCGTGTCTGGGTTCGTTCGCGCTCAACGTCTGGACCACCCAGGCACATCCGGCGGTCGCGTTCTACGCGCTGCCGCCGCGGGCCTGGGAGCTGGGTTGCGGCGTGCTGCTGGCGCTCTGGCAGGCGGGGCGCGCGCCGGCACGTTCGCAGTCGTGGCGAGCCCAGCTGCCCGCCCTGGCCGGCCTGCTGATGATCGTCGGCGCGGCGCTGCTGTTCAACGCGCAGATGGCGTTCCCGGGGTATGCCGCGCTCGTGCCCGTCGTTGGAACCCTGCTGGTGATCGCCAACGGTGGCGCGGTCAATCGGCTCACGCTCACCTCCCGTCCGTTGGTCTTCGTCGGGCTGCTCTCGTATTCATGGTACCTGTGGCACTGGCCCTTGCTGAGCTTCGCTCGCATCGCCTGCGACCGCCCGCTGACCTGGGGGCAGGCCAGCCTCGTCGCGGTGCTGGCGCTCGCCATGGCCTACCTGTCCTACCGATTTGTCGAGACGCCAATCCGGCGCGGCTGGCGCGGCACGGGGCCCGCAACGGTGATCGTCATCTACCTCGGCGTGACCCTCATCGGCGGCGGCGCGCTGGCGCTGGCATTGCGCAGCGGCGGACTGCCGGGCCGGGTGATCGACGGCGTCAAGCGCGTCGAATACGAGGTGACGTCCAGCCGCATGAACCCCTGCCTGATGGGCTACGGCGACAACACCTTCAACGCCTCCGCCGCGTGCGGGGGCGACGACTCGACGAACCCGACGAAGAACGGCCTGGCGCTGCTGGGCGACAGCCACGCGTCGGCGCTGCGTCCCGGCATGGACGACTACGCGCGGCGCAACGGGCTGGGCGGGGTGGTCCAGTTGACCAAGTCCTCGTGCCCCACTCTCCTGGGCGTCACGCGCGCGATGAACAAGCATCCCCGCCACTGGCATGAGTGCGCGCAGTTCACGCAGGCGGCGTTCGAACGCGTGCTGGACTCGGACGACATCAAGGTGGTCGTGCTGGCCGGATATTGGTCCGCGCCCTTCGATGATGCGGCGCCGGGCCAGGGCTATCGCGCCATCGGCGATGTGCAGCCGGCTCCGGCGTCGACCACAACCCGAGGCGCCGAACTCGAGATCCTGGGCAGCGGGATGCGCCGGTCCATCGACGCGCTGGTGCAGCGTGGCAAGCGCGTCGTCGTCATGGAAGACACGCCGCTGTTCCCGTTCGATCCCGCCAAGAAGATGGTCAGCGAAGGCATGCCTCTGCGCCAGGCGCTGGCGCGCGATGTGTTCGACGGCATGGCGCCTGCGGGCGACACAGCGCTGATCGACGAGCAATTGGACCAGGACGTCAGGGCGACCGTCGTCTCGTCTGTCGCGGTCGCCCACGCGGCGAGTCCTGCCGCGGTGCAGATCTTCAGCGTGCGGGGCCAGTTGTGCAGCCGCGTCGGTGCCAGCGCCAACGACGCGTCGAAAGCCGCCGCCACTCAGGACGCCTGCCGCTTCGCGGCGGACGGCCTGCCGCTGCTCACCGACCCGCAACATATCTCGAACTACGGCGCGCACTACATCGTCGCAAGAATGCCTTGATCGCGGATCTGTGAGCGATGCCCGGCGACCTGTCCGATGCATCGTTCTTGCCTTTCAATCGGATGTCCTGGCCGAGGGGGTCGAAGTGCTTTTACGTTCGTTCCAAGTTGCTCGCGCGATCGCGGCGATCGCGGTGGTCTGCATCCATGCCGACATGGCCCTGAAGTACGTCGAGGGGAGCAGCGTCCACCTACCGCCGATGCTGCGCTTCGGTTATGCCGGCGTCGACGTCTTTTTCATCATCAGCGGCTTCATCATCTCGATGGCGCTCGCCCACTCGCCGAGCGCATGGAATTTCGTCTGGCGTCGCGTCATCCGGATCGTTCCGATCTACTGGCTCACGACGGCGCTGTGGCTGGTGATGCTGAAGGTGTCGCACAGGAGCATTCCCGGCCCGACCGACCTCGTCGCCTCCTTCTTCATCCTTCCATTGCAGCAGTTCCCGGCGCTGGCCGTGGGCTGGTCGCTGGAACACGAAATCCTGTTCTACGGGCTCGTGGCAGTCCTGTTGACGATCGGCAGGATCCGCTACGCCCAGGCGGTGCTGGCCTGCGCCTGCCTGTCGGGGGTCGTCGTGCATTCGCTGTTCCCGTCGCTGCAGGGAACCGCGATCTGGGACTTCCATCTCTTGGCGCTCTACAACTTCGACTTCCTGGCAGGCACCTTCATCTTCCAGCATCGCAAGGCGCTCGCGACCGGGCACTGGAAGCTGTATCTGTCGCTGTCCCTGATCGCATTCTGCGGCGCCGGATGGTGGATGGACAAGCTCTACGGCTCGCACATCCCGACGCAGCCCGAAGGCTGGGCCGGATTGGCACGCGTGCTGTCATTCGGCGCCGCCGGCTCATTGCTGCTGATCGGACTCCTGAGCATGGAGACGCTGCGGCCCGAGCTGATGACCGGGCGGATTTCGAGAGCGCTGCAGAAGATGGGCGACGCGTCGTACAGCCTCTACCTGACCCACCTGCTGGTGTTCGCGGTCATCAGCTTCGGCTTGGGCAAGGCCCACCTTGGCGTCGCCTGGACCTGGCCGATCCTGATGGCCTCCGTCGTCGCCGCCATCGCGTTTGCCATTGCCTGGTACGACAAGGTCGAACTGCCGTTGATCGGCGTCCTCAAGCGGCTCCTTGCGCCATCGCTTTCGTCGATGACCTCCCGGCAAGGTTTGCCCGCCGCGGCGGCTCGCGCGGCAAGCGCCCCGGCGCCGCAGGGTACCGAGCCCGAGCCGGGACACGTGCGGTGAGTTCCAGCTCGACAGGGTGGCACGCCACGCGAATGGCGACAAGGCCGCGCGCCCGATTGCATCACTCCGGGACGAGGCATGCATCGCGCTGCGATGTCGTGGCCCGACTTGTTCTTCCGCCGGCCCACTGACATCGCGAAGGCCTCCTGTGGAACCATACTCCCTCTGGCCGATCCTGGGCGCCTTCCTGCTTGCCTGGCTCTTGTGTTTCGTCACCGGAGCGAAGGGGGCGCCAATGGATCCGGGCCGACGAAGCAGCCTCGACGGACTGCGCGGCTACCTGGCGTTCTGCGTTTTCCTGCACCACGCGTCTTTCTACGTTGAATTCGCTCATGCCGGTGAGTGGATCGAGCCGGCGTCCAGGGTCTACTCCCACCTGGGTGACAGCAGCGTCAAGCTGTTCTTCATGATCACCGGCTTCCTGTTCTATTCGAAGCTTCTTCGCGCGCAGGCCAGGCCCGGCCGCGACTTCGACTGGGTGGGACTGTTCGCGGGGCGGTTCTGCAGGATCGTGCCGATGTACTGGCTGGCGATTTCGGCGATGTTCGTGATCGTCGCGTTCGTCACCGGCTTCCACTTGCGTGAGCCCGCGTATCGATTGCTGGCCAAGGCGGCCAATTGGCTGATCTTCTTCTTCACCACGACACCGGATCTGAATGGCGTCAAGGCAACCAAGCTCATATTCAGCGGCGTCATCTGGACATTGGTCGTGGAGTGGATGTTTTACCTGTTCCTGCCGATCCTCGGTCTTCTCTTGGGCGTCAAGGTTTCGCGGCCGATACTGGCGCTGGCGCTCCTCCCGTGCGCGTGGCTGGTGGCCTACGTCGGCTTTCGGACCCATCCCACACTTGTCGCGATCGTTCCCTTCATCGGCGGCGTACTCGCGGCCTATGTCAATCAGTCGCGCCAATGGACGAGCCTGTTGCAAGGTACCGCGGCAAGCGTCGTCGCTGTCGCGGCGTTCGGGCTGAACATCGTGTTGACGCCGAACGGCCACAACTTCATCACGCCGATATTCCTGGCAATCGGATTCATACCCATTGCCTGTGGCAACTCATTGTTTGGATTGCTTGACCTGAAGGCAGCGCGATTCCTGGGTGAGATCTCGTTCAGCATCTACATCCTCCATGGCATGGTGCTCTACGTGACCTTCAGCATGGTCCTTCCCCATTTCACGGTCGAACGCCTGTCGCCGCAAGTCCATTGGGCCGTGGTGCTGGGGCTGGTGCCGGCGCTCATGGGCCTGAGCACCCTGACCTTCAAAAACGTGGAGGACAAATGGCTGCGCGCTGCTCCCCGACTGGCGCAGGTATTGCGCAGGATTGCGATGCTGCGCAAAGGCGGTGTCCTCACGCAATAGCGGGGGTTGGCGCATGTGCGGCTTCGCTGTCCGACTTCCGCGGGCGTCGCACACCTAGAAATGCACCCCTTGACCAGGCACATCGATGTCGTCGTCGAACGAAGTCGATGCGACAATCGAGTGACGTCAGAACGTCCCGGTACGCTCGGTGGTTCACCCCTCGAGCCGGTGCGGGTCGCTACCGCGCATCCAGATTCGCACGCGCACTGTCACACCCCGTCCCTGGGCATCATGGAACGGATGCCCAGGAATCGTTGAAAGCCACCGGCACAGGTCATTCAACAATGATGGAAGCAGAGATCGGAGGACTGCCGCCCCGTACGCCGGACCACGTCGCCATCCGGGGCAGGCGATTTCCGCTCGACGAATGCGTTGATCGAAAGCTGTTCGATCCCGCTTACATCGCGCGCCTGCGCCAGGAGTTCCTCGACGCCCAGCCTTTCGAGCATCTCGTCGTCGATGGCTGGTTCAATCCGGTCCTCCTGCAACTGGTGCACGAAGAGTTCGATCTGTTCGATGCGCGGGGCTGGAAGACGGTCGCTGGCGACCACGAACTGACGATGCGATCGTTGCCCAGCAGCCGGCACGGTCCGGCCTGCCAGATCTACTTCGGCATCGTCAATTCGGGCTGGTTCATCGATCTGATCGCCGCCATCACCGGCTCGGAAGAACTCCTGCCCGACCCGAAGCTCTATGGGGGCGGTCTGCACGAAACGCGGGCCGGCGGCATGTTCGATGTTCACCGCGACTTCGATCGCCATGTCCGTCATGGGCTCCACAACAAGATGGTGTTCATCACCTATCTCAACAAAGGCTGGCAGGCGGCCTGGGGATCGGCCCTCGAACTCTGGAACACGCGCGAGCAGGTTCGAGCGATCCAGCCGGAATTCGGAACCTCCGTGCTGCTGCTGCACGGGCCCAAGAGCTATCACGGTCATCCGCAGCCGATGACGGCTCCTGATGGTCGAACGCGCCGCTCCGTCGCCTGCTACTACTACCAGAACCGGTATGCCGAAACGGAGCGGCAGAAACGGATCTCGAGCATCTTCCTGTTCCCGAACCGTTACCCGCGGCTGAGCCGCGCCGCGCGGCGCGTGCTGCCGCCCATCCTGTACGACGCCATCAAGAAGCTCGTCAAATAGGCTTGTACTCGCTGCAGTGCGCGTTCGTGCGTCATGTGACCTCCGAGAGGTCTCAACCTCTCAGGCGCCCGAAGCCGCCGACGGCAGGCCGCATCAGGAAGTCGCTGCCGCGATGAAGGCACCCCCTGGCCCCATCAGGAGCGCCCCAACGGTGCCGACTTCGTCGGGCGTTCTTGCGTCGGGCGCAGGAGAGCGCGACCTCGCGCGGAAAGTAAGCCGCTGGCTCAACGCCTACGCTGGATCAACGCACGAAAGTCGCGCGTCGATCCGAGCAGCAAGGCCCGGCCGATCTGGAATTTCCGTATCACGGCATAGAGCAAGGTCGGCAAGAGGATCGCGCCGACCGTGCGGATGGTCTCGTCGGTCCCATTGAACTGCTCGGCCAGCAATCGCTGCACCGGCTGATGCAGGAACATGATGAGCAGCGAGGCCTCTCCGACGAAGGCGAGCGCCCGCGCGAGCCAGCCGGCGTTGAGCCAACGGCGTGCGGCGTTCATCAATGTCACGCTGATGCACAGCGCGAAGAACAGCGCCGCCACCGGGGTGCCGTAGCGGGCCTTCTTCATGTCCATCACCGACACCAGGTCGGCCGAGACGCACCACAATCCGAGGACGGCCAGCACCAAGGCGGCGATCTGGACGCCTGGCGGAATGCGCGCCTCGAACTGCCGGTAGCGATATCCGGCGTAGAGGATCGGCGCGGCGAAGAGACACACATGCGCATCCCATGGCAGCCAGAATTTCGGCAGCAGGATGGACAACGCGCAGGCAAGCGCCAGGCTGGCGATCATCGCCGTCGTCATCGTGCGCGCCATCAGGCGGACGACGCCGACATTGACCACCACCAGCGACAGGTAGAGGCAGGTCACGAACCAGAACGCGGCGAGCCAGCCGTACACCGACTTGCCTCCCGCCAGATGGCTCGCGCCGAATAGCACCCACGCCTTCAACGTGCCCTCGTGGGCGGCGATCGACATGTCGGGCTGTGAAAGCAACACCAGGAAGATGGCATAGGGCACGAGCAGCCGGATTGCCTTGTCCCGCGCGCAACGGCGCGGATCCGGGTCGGCTTTGAAGACGTAGCCGGCCAGGAGGAAGAAGAACGGCATGTGCCAGAGAAACAGGTAGCGCGTGACCGGCCGTTCGTACACATGTCCGGCAACGACGGCCACGATCCCGATCGCCTTGGCCACGTCCAGCCAGAGCATGCGGGCAGAGGCAGGCGGCGCGTCATCGACTGCCGCGGATGCGTCCAGAGATTGCAGTGCGCGTTCGTGTGTCATGTGACCGCCGAGATTCTCAGGCGCCCGAAGTCGCCGACGACAGGCCTGCCGACGAGTCCCGGCTGAAGAGTCGGCTCAGCCAGGCGCGGATGGGGCGGTCCCAGGCCCGATCGCTGATCCAGGCGAGCACCAGGATCAGGGCGACGTAGGCCGGCACCCAGATGGATTCGCTCCAGCCGACCTTGCGTGCCGCATAGCCGAACATCCACAGCAAGGGAAAGTGGATGGCATAGATGGCATACGACAGGTCGCCCAGCACCGAGCTGATGGCCCGCAGCGGTGCCGGCGGGTTGTAGGAGGCGCCCATCCACAGCAAGAGCGGCGCAAGCATTCCGGCGATGAGCAATTCGTGGATCACGCGATGCGCCGGCGCGATCGGAAGCTCGAGCATGAACACGAGCACCACCGGCACGATGAGCGCTCGCCAGCTCGATGACACCCGATGCGAGTGCAGCCTCGAGATGATCGCTCCGAGGCCAAAGGCGAAGCCCACCCGTGTCGCGCCACCCAGCAACGTCGTCCACGTGAAGCCCATGGCGATCGAGCCGTAGCTCACGGAGAGCAGCACGAAGGCCACCCCGCAGGCCAGCGTCGCGGCCACGAGAGCGCGCAGGCTGGCCTTCCAGACGCCGGCCGCGTAGACGAGGTTCACGGCCATCTCGAAGAACAGCGACCAGCCCGGATGATTCAGTGGTGAAATGTGCGCCGTCGCCGGCGAGGGCAGGAACAGCACACCGAAGATTGCGCTGATCCATGCATCCGCGCTCGTCAACTTGTCCGGCCGGTTCAGGACGACCTGGCCGACGCAGCGAAACAGCCCGATCGCGAGTCCGAGCAGGTACAGCGGATAGAAGCGGATCAGCCGAAGCACGGCGAAGCGCGGCAGCGACAGGCCCGCGGTGAAGCGCGCATCGTAGGTGCGGGCGATGACGAATCCGCTCAGCAAGAAGAAGACATCTACCGCCAGGTACCCAGCGGGTGCGTAGTCCGAATCGGCGTGATAGAGCAGGACGGCGATCGCCGCCAAGCCCCGCATCCCATCGAAGGTAGCCAGGCGCATTGCCTTGCTTTCCACGCTGCAGGGAGTGTGCGAGGCCACAGCTTCTCAGGCCCCAGTGGCGTTCACGTCGGGCGCTGCGCGTACCGGACGATCCCTGCCAGAGATCGCACGGGTCAGGCCGGCGGTGCGGCGGGCGAATGCTGCCGAAGACGCGTCTCGCTCGTAGGTCTTGCGGCCCCGGATCGCCAGGGACTGGCGTTCCTCGAGGCTGCGCAGGCGCAGCACGATGTCCAGCGCCCGCGCCAGGTCGCCCACCGCGAAGAGGCACTCCGCGGGTACGTAGGCGCGGGTGCCGGGCAGGTCCGACGCCACGACGGGCAGGCCCAGCGCCATCGCCTCGAGCATCACCAAGGGCACGCCCTCGAAGCGCGACGGCATGAACAGCAGGTCGTATTCGCCGAGTACCTCGGCCGCCGGGCGCCAGGGCTCCAGTGTCACGCACTGCGCCAACTGCGGATGGCGCGCACGATCGGATTCGAGGGTGGCCCGATAAGGTCCCTCGCCGACGATGCCGACGTGCAGGCGGGCGAGTCGCTCCGGCGTCTCCCGCAGCAGACGTGCCATCAGCATGTCCAGGCCCTTTTGCGCGGCGTCCATGCGTCCCAGCACCAGCACGCGAATCCTGTCGTCCTGGGCGATGCTGCGCAGCGTCACGGGGCGGTCGGCCTCCAACTGCCGCGCGACGGTGTTGGGAAGGACATGCACAGGGCCGCGTGGGCGCGCCCAGCGGCGGAAATGATCGGCCTGGTTCTCGGAGATCGCGACCCAGGCGGACGGGAAGCGCGCGTAGACATGGCGCACGAACGCATCCTTCAGGGAGGCTTTGCGATAACCCATCTCCCGGAACGTGTCGAGCAGCGGGACGTAGACCACGACGCGGCGCCTCAGCAGGCGCGACGCGATCGCGAGCAGCACCTGGTCGCCCAGCGAGCCGCTGGCGAAGACGCATTGGCGCGGCTGCTCGCGGCGCGCGATCCGCACCAGCGCACGCAGGTCGCGCCACGGTCGGGCGAGCTTTTCGCGCCATCCACCAGCCGCCGGCGCCAGTGCGGACAAGGCTTCGGTCAGGACGGCCGGCGGCGCCGTGCCGGCCAGTCGGCTGCCCGCGCGCGCCGCCAGCCGGGGCGTGATGAGCCCGGTGGCAAGAAGCTCCTCGATCCAGCGCAGCAGCATCACCTCGTGCCCGCCGAAGGAGGACGCTCCGTCGATGAACAGCCAGGTCTCGGGGGAGCGCGAGTCGGGTTCGAAGGTCATCGCGTTTCCTTGAGCAGTCGGCGCCCGAGCAGGAAGGGGAAGTGCCGGGTCAGCAGCATGGAGGCGGCCAGACTGATGGCGATCGCCCAGGCGAACAGTGCGAGCGACCAGAGGGCTGCGTCGCCGTGATCGCTGCCGACCTGCATGAACTTCAGCGCGCCACACGCGAGGTTGATGAGCAGCGCGTGCAGGCCGAAGATGGTCAGGCTCTGGTCGGCCAGCCAGCGCACGAAGGCGTTTTCCGGCACGAAGCGGCTGATCAGCAGCACGACGCCGGTGCCGAGGAAGCCGCTGGCCACGTAGAGCCAGAGCGAGCTGCCGAACTGCGCGTGCGCCATGTCGACGCGCCCCAGTTGCCAGGCCGCCAGTGCCCATGCAAGCAGGACGAACGGGAACGCGATCAGCAGCGTTCGCGTCGTCCAGGACGCGATGGACCAGCGCGAGCCGCGCAAGGCATCCCCGGCGCTGTAGAAGATCAGCGCCATCCACGCGATGTCCAGGTTCCACGGCAGGCGCGTCTGCCACCCGCCCGCGAGCGTCCAGATCGCGACGATGCCGACCGCGCCCGCCATCACGGCGAGCGCGCCAACGCGTCGGCGCAGGAGGACATTCACGCTCGCGCAGGCGAACAAGCACGGCAGAAACCAGAGCGCCGGGTTGACGAACAGGTCGCTCGACAATCCTGTGACCAACCCCTTCAGCGCGTCGACGATGCCGATCCCGACGAACTTGCTGGCGCGAACGCCCATCCCTCGTGTGGCCATCCAGTAGGCCAGCGAGACCGCGAAAAAGAACAGGTAGGGAACGAGCAGGCTCCGCACGTTGCGGCGAATGACTTCGCCCGGCGGCGTTGCCGAGCGCGTTGCCGTCTGGACGAAGCCCGAGATGAAGAAGAACAGCGGCATGTGGAAGCTGTAGATCAGCACCACGCCGAAAAGCGGCAGGCCAGGCGAGTGACCGAGCACGACGAGCAGGATCCCGATGCCCTTGGCCGCGTCGATGAAGGGCAGGCGCGTGCGTCCCGGCAGGGCCGGGTTTGCGGGCAGACGCTCAGCCATGGCGTCTCCAGGCCAGTGCGTCGTCTGGCTTGACCGGCCCGAGTGGTTTGACCGGCTTTCCCGCATCGGGGTAGCGCGCATTGCGCCACAGCAGCAGCCCGCATGCGAGGCAATGCCCGAACGGCGTGTACATGCCGCCGAGCATGATCGCCATCCAGACGGCGACCCGCACGGCCATCGGCGCGGACGCCGTGAACACGCAGTAGCCCAGAAAGCCGAAGTACGCGATGGCGCCGACGATGCCGTACTCGAAGATTGGCTTGAACAGCATCGTCTCCGCGAACGGCATGCTGGACTTCGCGCCGAACTCCACCAGCGAGCCAGCGCCGAAGCCGAACAACGCGCGCAGCGTGTCCGGCCAGAGGAACTGCTCGAATAGCTGGAACCCGCCCACGAACCGCATCGAGGCGCTGGAACCCGCGGTGCCGAATTCGCCTGCGCGACCGAGGATGTTGTTGATCATCGGTACATCGGCCGCGATGCCCACCACGGCCACCAGCGCGCCCAGGCCGAAGATGCCCAGCAGGACGTCCCAGCGCTGGCGCACCACGCATTCACAGACGAGACCGACCGCCAGCAGCATCAGCCCGGTACCGGAATAGGACACCAGGGCGGCCAGCGCCATGACGACCATGTAGAGCAGTCGCTTGCTCGTGACAAACTCGATGACGATGCCGACCGCCATCAACTGGCTGAAGACGGACGGCTCGATCATGAACACGCCGTTCGCCCGCATGACGTCCGAGCCATATTGCAGCAGGCCGGTGGAGTTGAACTGCGCGACCTTCAGCACGGCGGGGGCCAGGTTCTCGATCGGGAACGCATACGTGGCGCCGATCGCGAACTGCCCGGCGTACTGGACGATGCCAAGGATGCCGATCACCATGGCCACACGCTGGAAATAACGCAGGACGTCGTCGTGCGCACGCTCGGCCCGACGCAGTTGGACGACGTAAGGCAGGTGAACCACCAGGAGCAAGGCCAGCGAGCCAAGCGAGAAGTGATCCGCCGCCACGATCTGCAGGGTCAGGAGTACCACGACCATGAGCGCGAAGGCGAATGCGCGGCGTGCGTGGAGAACCATCCGGCCGGTTGCGAAGCCGCCGACCGCGACCGCCGCCATGAGCGGGGTCGCCAGCGCCAGGCCCAGGGCGCCGAACGGCGGCACCGACAGTTTGGAGAGGTAGGTGCCGGCCACCAGTGGCAGGCGGGCGCTCTGGCGCTCCAGCATCCGCCGCCAGTGCACGCCAACCCTGCGGCGCGTCGGCCTGCGCGTTCGCCGCGCGGGTTCGACGCCCGGCGATGGGATCCGCTGCGAGGGCGCGACGAGGAGGCCGTACATCGGCATCAGTCAGCCTGAGGCTGCACGTTGGCGAGGGTCGTGGAACCGAACTCCGCCATCACCTGCTCGTAGAGCGCGCGCGTCGAGCGACCAATGTCGGCCCAGGCATCGGATGAACTGACCGCCGCGCAAGCGGGGCGGCGAAAGCATGCCGACTGCATGGCGAGCGCGAGCGCCTTCGCGTCGGCGCTGGGAACGAGTTCGCCCTGGACCCCTTCAACGAGGTCCTCCGCAAAGATGCCGATGCGGCTGGCGATCATCCACTTGCCGAGCGACTTGACGAGGAAGTACACGCCGCTGGCGTCGATCTGCAGGTAAGGAAACAGGAAGGAGTCCGCCTCGTCGAACAGGCTCGCCATCTCCTCCTCGGACTGCCGATGCAGCCGCAGGTCGAACTGCGCATCGAGGCCGAGTTCGCGGATCCGACCCAGCACCGGATCGATGTCCATCCGCGGTCGCCCCGCCAGGACGATGCGCAGGCCTTGCCGCACCGGCTCGGGAAGCAATCGAACCGCCTCGACCAGCACGTCAAACCCCTTGTACGGCTTGATCTCGCCGAACATCAGGAAGGTCCAGCGCGGATCGCGCGGCGGCGGCGTGGCCGGCAGCGGGACCGCCAGTGCCAGCGCGCCGTGCGCGACGACGACAATCTTCTCGGTCGGGATTCCGCGATCGATCAAGGCCTGGCGTCCGCTGCGGGTGTGCACGATCAGGCGGTGCGCCTGGCGGGTCGGACCGTCGTGGCCGAAACGCTGCAGCGCCGTCATCTTCTGGCCGTTGAACGGCACGGTGTCGTGCACGGTGAGAACGAGCGGGCACCAGCGCCGGATGACGGCCATGGCCATGACGTCCAGCGGAGGAACGACGATCCACTGGAAGTGCACCACGTCCGGCTTCGTGCGGTAGACGCGCCACAGCAGCGTCAGCAGGCCGGTGAAGTGCGCGAGCCCCTTGGCTGCGGACTTGAGGCGCGCTGGAATCCAGCGCGCTTCGTCGACACGGCGATAGAAAAAAGGGGCGGTGTGCTCCAGCGGCAACTCCTGCCGGTCCTTGGCACGCTTCGGTCGCGTCGCCCACATCGGGTCCACGTCCGCCGCGAGCAGGCCCCGCGTGAGCGCCGCGTCGTAGGGCGCGGTGAACAGCGACGGATCGACCAGCAGCACCTGCAGGCGACGCGTCAGAGCCTGCCTCACCGCGACACCGTCGGCTGGTGCAGATGGGCCTGCCACGGTGTTTCGCGAATCTGAATGAGCCCGGCGAAGAAGCCCGCGGCCCACGACAGATGCATTGCCGCAGCCGCGACGCCCGCGAGGAGACCGCAGGCCGAGCGCTGCCGCGTCGCGATCGAGAGCGACGTCAGCACCAGCGCCGCCAGATAGGCCAGCGGCCAGAGGGCCAGCACCGGAAACCAGAGCGCCAGCAGGAGCGACAGCAACAGGCCGACCAGGTTCAGCGGCAGCGCGAGTTGGCGCGCGCGCATGGATCCGGGGTGCCGCCGCACAGTGCGCGATCGCCCGCGACCGTAGAAGTAGTACTGGCGCGACAGGCCGGCGAGCGTAGCGCGCGGCTGGTAGCCCAGGCGGATGTCGGCGTCGAGATAGACTTTGCCGCCCAGGCTGCGCTGGCGGCAATCAAGCTCCGCGTCTTCGTTGTGCGTGAAGCTCTCGTCATAGCCGCCGGCCTTGCGGTACGAGGCCATGCGAAACGCGGCGTGGTGGCCGTGATCGACGAACCCGCTCTTGCGACCGCCGCGATGCGCCGATCCGCCGGTACCCGCCCATGTATTCGACACCCAGGCCACCGCGCGCTGGAAGCGGGTCTCGCCGCTGGAGTCCATCGGAACGACGACCGAGTCCGCTTGCGTGCGCTCCAGCGTTTCCAGGAGACGCCGGACAAAGCCTGACGGGTAGGCCGAGTGCGCGTCGCAGCGCACCAGCACGTCCGCCCCGGAGCCGAAGCGCTGGACGGCCAGGTTCACCGCCGCGCTCTGCGTCCGGCGCGGATTGTCGAGATAGATCAGGCGGGACTCGGCGGCCGCAAGCCGCAGCACCAGGGCGACGGTGCCGTCCGTGCTGCCGCCGTCCGAGACCACGATGCTGACGTCGGCCTGCGCGGGCGGATCCTGCAGCAGCGCGTCCACCACCGACGCGATGGTGCCCACCTCGTTCAGCGTGGGAATGACCACCAGCACGGCCTGGCGGCGCGCGGAAGCCTCTGCATTGCCGGCGGCGTCAATGGTCATTGATGACGACTCCCGCGAACTGGATGGAACCCTGAGGCAGCTGCGAGACGAGCTTGTGGACCGCCTTCATCCCGCTGACGTGGCGACGGGCGACCACCATGGCGGCGCCGCACTTGGCGGCCAGCACCCGGGCGTCCGAACCGTGGGTGCTCGAGGGCGTGTCGACGACGATGTGATCGAACTTCGCCAGCAGTTCCTGCATGAGCAGGCTGAACGCGGGTCGCTGCAGGAGTTCCAGCGGATTCGGCGGAACCGCGCCGACGGGCATCACGAACAGGCTGGGCAGCTCCGGCGCCGCGCGGACGACGTTCGATCCCGCACGGCCGGACAGCACGCTGCTGAGCCCGGTCTCGTTCGATACGCGGAACAACTGGTGCTGGCGTGGCTTGCGCATGTCGGCATCGATCAACAGCGTCTTGGCGCCTAGCTGGCTGAAGACGATGGCCAGGTTCGCGGCGAAGAAGCTCTTGCCGTCGCCCACGTTGGGACTGAGCATCGCCAGCGCGCGCTTCGGCCCTTCGGAGGCCATCGTGCCCAGCATCAGCTGGCTGCGAATGCTGCGGAAGGCCTCGGTCTGCGTGTTGAACGGGTCGATCGCGGCGACGAGCTCGGGATTCAGGTTCGAGCCGTCCTCCGAGGCGTACGGGTAGTGGAACTGCCGGGCGAGCGCCCACATGACGTCATCGCGCGAAGCCAGTTCCAGCGCGACCGCGGCTTCGCCGAAGCGCACGCCGTGTTCGCTCTGGTAGGCGAGGATGCGCTCTATCTGCGCGTCGCTGAGCTTCCTGAGTTCCCGGATCAGGTCGCCGATGCTCCGATCGAGCACGCGATCGGCGACATACTTGGGTTCCAATGACAACGGTGCGCGCACGTCTCTATCCGCCGATCAAGGGCGCGGGTCGACCCAGCACGCGATCGACGGCCAGGCGCCAGGCCGCCGAGCGTAGACCGGGGTGGTCGCGCGGTGAATCCGGCATCACGCCCAGGAGGGGGTAACGCAGGACTTCGACCACATCGTCTTCCACGCGGATGCGCCAGTCGCGGCGTTCGCGGATCACGGCGGTCATGATGCCCAGGACGGCACCGACCAGCAAGCCGACGGCGATGTTGAGCGAGGTTCGCGGCGACGAAGGGAACGGCGGCGGCGTCGCCACCCGGATGATCGACACGTTGGTCTGGGTCGCCTGGCTTTCGAGGGCACTCTGGCTCCTGCGGGCGAATCCGGCGTCGTAGGCCCGCTGGGCGTTGTCGATATCGCGTTGCAGCACCAGCGCGTTGTCGCGCAGCATCTTGATGGTGACCACCTTGGCGCGCTGCTTCTCGAGCGCGCTGCGCAACTGGTCGAGATTGGTCTGATTCACCGAGTTGTTGATGGTCAGGCTGCCCGCAACCCGCACCCGCTCGTCGCTCAGCCGGCTGCGCAACTCGCTGATGTTGGCGCGCAACTCCTGGATCTGCGGATTGCCGTCGCCGTAGCGCTCGCCCAGCTCCTTCAAACGCGACTCCTGCGCCGCCAGGTCGGTGCTGAGCTTGGAGATCGTCTGGTTCGTGACGACTTCCTGCATCTGGTCGCCCTTGACGCCGGCCTGCTGCTGACGACCCCTGGAATCATCGACACGCGCCTGCGCGGCCACCAGTTGGCTGGACAGCTCGGCCAGTTGCGTGTTTTCGATGTCCAGCTTTTCGTCGGTGGCGACGATTCCGCTGCTCTTCTGGAACTCCGACAGCTTGGTCTGCGCCGCCTCGAGCGCGTCGCGCAAGCCCTTGGTGCTCTCGTCGAACAGATGGCTGTACTGCTTGGCCGGCTCGGTGCGCAGTTCCAGTGTCGTCTCGATGTAGCTGTTCACGATCGCGTTCGCGACCTTGGAGGCCACGTCCGGATCGGCGGCAGTGTAGGAGACCAGCAAGACGTTCGAGTCCCGGCCCGGCTGCACGTTGAGCCTCTTGGACATGCCTTCGGCGATCCAGGACTCGAAGCTGCCCCGGCCATTGGTTTTGGCTTGCCAGTCGGCCCGCGCCTGCGGATCCTTGGCAGTCCCCAGCGCCTGCGTGGCCTTGAGCAGGACGCGCTCGCTCTGCATCACCTCCGTCTGGGTCCCCATGTAGCCGGTCACCGTCATGCCAGGCAGCAAGACGCCGGCGATCGGATCGGGGGACTTCACGTCGAGGACAACCGTCGACGTGGCGGTGTACCGCTTGGGCAGTACGGAATTGGCAGCGAGAACCAGTGCCAGCACTGCCACGAAGACGAGGAGGGCCGAGTGCCAGCGGACGCGGAGGATGAGCAGCACCTGCGAAAACGTCATGCAAGGGAAGCTAGCAATATGTGAGCCAGAACCATCGCCATCTGGAGGGCGCCGCGTCCTCCACCCAGGCGCCAAGCACCGGAATCTGCAAGCGCTCCTGCGACCCCGGCTGCAAACGGGTTGCTCAGCCCATCGGGCGCAGGCAGAGCCAAGGGCGGCCGTGGGGGGGCAGGGGCATGGCAGATGTGCCTCGACCGCGGGGAGAACACGTTTCGCGAGGCCCCGAAAAGGTGCGATATTGCACAGAAACTGCTTTTGTCGCTACGCGCAGGACAAGGCGTTATGGTGCATGGAGGGCGTTGGGTGCAGCGAGGTATGGCAGGCGAAGGCGGTCCTCCGCTGCACTGGCTTACGCCGGCAGCAGCGTCGCAGATTCGACCTGACAACCCATCTCCATCCGTCCGTCGCAACACCGCATTGGACTTCTCCAAAGCTGACTGTCGCGACCGACTGCAAGTGGCCGGCTACGGCCGCTCACCAACGCCTTGCTCAACGGCGGCAGCTCGGCGCGCTTTGGCTGTCAACGCCGAGCCGCAGTTCGGGCAGAAGTGGATGGCGACCCCGCCGCCGCCGGCTTGCGGGGCGACAGCGACGAACCACCCAGGTGCCTTCGTCCACCATTCGAATCGCAAATCGTAGTAGCAAGCCCGCGCGTGTGCCTCAAAGAATTCGCAGCAGGCTCGGAAGCGGGACGGGAGCAGCGCCGTGCCCTCGGGACAGAGTGTCCCATCCGCATGTTTGTTCGTTCTCGCCATCGCTCGATTGTGCCCCTGCGCTCAGCCGTTCCGAAGCGGTCGTTCGCGATCGACCGCAGTTGGCCGACTGAAGGCCCAAAGCGGCCAGGTCGATCGTAACGCTGCCGGCCCAAAGCGGGCGTAGAGACCTGAAGACTGGATGCCCGGAAGCCGACCATCGCTAGTCGTCTAAGGAGCGGAACGCATTGAGAATCGGCCGCAAGGCATCGCGCTGCTCGCCACCCGCGCGAGTTCAGTTCCTGTGTTCACGAGCGCGGTTCGCAGCTCTCACTTCCTCCATGCACGAGGGTGGCAATTCGCGCTGGATGCATGCCGGGAAGTTGCGCGACGACTCGCCCTCGCACTTGTTGATCTGTTGCTCGCAGACCGGATCTCGATTCGCTCTCGACAAGCCAGTCTGCGCTTGGCACGCCGTCGGAAGCTTGGCTTGAAAGCAACGATTCTTGGCGGAGAAAATCTGCTCTGAGCATGAACCGATCGCATCGTCGGTGCTCGCTCGACACGCCGGGGTGAGGTCGTTACGCACTTTTGAAAAGTGGAACAGTCCGTCGCTACTACCAGTAGACACGTCAGCTTCCACAGTCTCCTGATCGCATTGGGATTGCCGATGACCGGCAGATGCGGCGGGCCGCGTGCACTTGACGCTCTGGGCGTGCGTGAGCCAAGGTACGCACGCGAGGAGCGTCATAGCGGCGATGCGCAAAAAGTCGTTCATCGAATAATTGGCTCCGCAGGACTCGATGTGTGATGGCGGCTGTGCATGGCGGCCTGTACGATTGGGCTACCCGAAACCGGACGGTGGCGATGGGCAACAAGCGGCCGATCTGAGGCGTGGCATCAAGCCTCGGCCAGCGGGAGGGAGCATCGCTCCAAGTCTCCAGCCGCACCGATCTGGCGAAGTGCCTGCCCAATGATCTCAGCGTTGAGTTCGCCGCCTACGACGATCATGTGAGGCGAGCCGAAGTGAATTCGTGTCCTTGTGCCCGGGATCCAATCACCGCATGCGGCCAGAGTCTCGGGGCACATGAAGTAGCACCAGCGAGGACTGTGGCCTCTCAAATGCAGCGTCACCTCGATCGCTCCAGACGATTGGACGGCGAGGTCGTCGTCAATGGAGAAAGACTCCAGCACAGGGCCATGCTCTCCCATTTTTAGAGGTTGCCAGCCTACCGCAAAGCCAACCTCTGTAACGATCCGGTTCTGGCCGACAAGTGCCTCAGGGGAACCTGCGGGGAGGCCGGCAGCGACGCGATCGGCGAACGATGCGGCGCGTCCGACCGGCGCGCTCAGCATGCCTGCATCTCGAGGTCGATGGCGTGGCGGCAGGCGCCGCGGCGGAGCCGAACTTCAAGGACTGATAGGCGTTCGGCTTGAGTGAGGACTTCCGCGCCACACTACGCAACAGCGCGATTGCCTCTGATATCGCAACCCGCCGCACCGCTTGCCGCATCTTCACGGCTCGGTAGCGCTCGCGCGAGCGTCTGTCCGCGCATCAGGAGGTGTGCCGCCTGCGTAGGGGCCGGGCCATCCTCCAGCCGGTACGTCTGCGCAGCTCGCAACGTGCTTCTGATGGCACCGAGGTCCCCCTTCTCGGCGGCGCGTCGCAACGCTACCGACAGCAATAGTGGCGCAAGATCGTCTTGCCGCTCGACCCCTTGCAGGGCAAGTCCCGCGCACCACAGATTCCGCGCGTCTTCCATGTCTAGCAGGGTCAGCATTGCTGCCCCGGCACCGGAACGTTCCCGTACGCGATGGCCTGGCCTCCGCCGACGCGGCGATGATGACGGCAGGCGGTTCGGCCTCAGTGCTGCAGCGCAAAGGAAGCCGAATACATAAGTGGCGTGATAGCAACTTGAACGGATGTGTCGTTCGGCCTGCTCGCGCGATACGCCCGTCGTTCGCTTGGAATCAAATCCCCTCCCCGGCAGGAACCCCAGGGCATCCTGCACGTCGACCAGTCTTTCCAGCGCTAGGCGTGCGCCCGGCTGCCACCGCAGGCCGAGCATGGGCCACGTCCACAACACCTCCGCGGTCAGATCATGATCCTGGGTATCCAGCGCGAACCCCAGAACGGCAGCGGCGTCTGCCCCGATCTCCGCGCGACGCCGCGATGTGACAAGTGGTCGGCGTCCCACATCGCTCGCGTAGAGAACGGCGTGAGTGAACGCGTAGATGTCGGCACGATCGGCTTGCAGCACGTTCAACGGCCGGCCCAGGGACGATGCGGCAAGCGCCGATGTCTGCATCTTCTTTGAGGGCACGCCCCAAGGCCAGATCCGCTCGAGCCATTCGTGCTCCAGCCTCCGATGAGGCAATTGCTCCGGCCGCATTTCGCGACCCGTTCGCAAGCTGACTTTCAGCAACTCATCGAAGGACGAGTCCCGGTGGCCGAGGTTGTCGAGTAGGACGTGGCTCATCGCAAGATCTAGTGAGTGCGATGGATCCATGCATAGCGCGGCCTGAACGTCCGCGCTGCGCGCCAGCGGAATTAGTCGCTCGGCCAGCGATCCGACGGCGGAGTCGACTTGGCGCCGTGTCGCTCGCAGGTGTGCGACCGCATAGAGCAGCATGGCCGTTTCCGCGACAACCTTGGCCACAAGGCCGCTCGGGCTGGCACCGAACACGGAAATGCTGGGCGTTTCACTTCGAACGGTACTGGTGCATTCCAGGTCGTCCACGACACGGCCCGCGAACTCGAGCGCACGGACGACCTGCCGTGTGAGGTCGTCCGCCAGCCGTTCCGGAGCCGTTGTCGTCATCGGGTGCAGCAGGCTGAAGGTCAGCGTTCCTGGCCGATCTTCGCACCAATCTCGCCCGCGTTGATCAGGTACGGTTCCGGCGGAATGCAGATGTCGATGCACTTCCTGCCGAGGATGGCACCGATGGTGTCGCCGCTCAGCGCCGCGCGCGCGCCGTACTTGCTCAGTACCTTTCCGACTGCCTCGAAATCGATGGCTTTGGATTCCACCAAGGCACGCGCAACTTCGTTCTGCAGTTCGCTTCGTTGAATTGACATGTGGGCTCTCCCTGCTGTCGTTGACCTCAACCGGCGGAGGAGATCACCGGAATCTCCGGCCCGCCAACCATAGGCCTCGGAGGTCGCCGTCACAATGCGCATGGCGGTCCGAACTAGGGGAACGTCGGCGCTCGATCTAGGGGTGATCAATAGATCACGGAAAGCCATCGATTCGGCATTCGACGCCGTCTGCGTGGCAGACCTCGTCGCTGGCCGGACAAGCTGCACGCCGACAAGGGCTACGACCATGCGCATACCGCAGCCACCTCAGGATGCGCGGGACTTTCATCCGTCGAGCCTCCACCAAAGCAGCCTATCGACAACGCCTGCTCGTGACCGGAACCGAGCGTTGCGCTCGTAGCGCTGACAAGGCCCATGGTTCATGGCGTCGTGCTCGGCGTATTGGATCCGTCGATCACAGCCCTCTACCCCGTCCACAACCTCGACGAGGGCTCTGGCGTCTCAGTTCAGACGCCCACCCATCGGTCGATCGCGCGAGGCCAACGCCTCGAACTCAGCCGCCTTGGCCCTATCGCGTGCGTTCCTCCTCTGGAGTCGGATGTCCATTTGCGGGGCCGCTAGCATGCGGAGCAGGGCGGCCGTGTGCCTCGGCTTCCGTGGGACGGGGTGCTTGTGACGGTTGCTGTGCCCGTTGCCGCGCCTGTTCCTCTGCCTGAGCCCTCTGCTGTTGCTGAGCTTGCTGTGCTCGTTGCTGTGCCTGTTGCTGCTCACGCTGCTGCGCTTGCGCCTCCGCCTGTGCACGCTGCTGTTGCTCGGCTTGATGTGCGCGCGCATCTGCCTGGGCACGCTGCTGCTGCGCTTGTTGCTGCTCGCGCTGCTGCGCCTGCGCTTCCGCCTGAGCGCGCTGTTGTTGCTGGGCTTGTTGAGCGCGAGCATCGGCCTGGGCGCGCTGTTGCTGTGCCTGTTGTTGCTCGCGTTGCCGCGCCTGCTCCTCACCCTGAGCCCGCTGCTGCTGTGCTTGCTGTTGTTCGCGCAGACGCGCTTCCGCCTGAGCGCGCTGCTGTTGCTGGGCCTGCTGAGTGCGTTCCTCGCCTAGGACACGTTGTTGCTCAGCTTGTTGCTGCGCACGTTGACGCGTTTGCGCGTCGACTTGCGCCCGTTGTTGAGCGGCTTCCTCCTGCGCGTGTTGGCGTTGTTGCTCGGCACTCTGTAAGCTCGGTTGCTTCAATTCGCCCGCCAGCGCACCTCGTGGTTGGGCTTGCTCAACCGATCTGCCTTGCTCCGGCCGCGTCGGCGTCAGAGCGCCAGCGGTGATCGCGGGCTTCGGCCCGGCTTCCGTAGTGGGTGCGGCCACGTGCGGTGCCGGCACGATTGGCGCATGCGCCATCTGGCCTCGCTGCGCCTGCGACAGCGCGGCGACCGGATGTGACGGCACGGTCGGCAAGCCTTGCACGTGCTGCGGCGCAGGCAACGCGGCAACAGTGCGGCCGGGCACGTACGCCTGCACAGCGGTGCGCGAGGCGGGAATCGGTGCGCGCACCGACACGACGGGCTGTTGCGCCGCCGCCAGATGGGCTTGGTGGGGCACGGTCGCCTCGAAGGCGCGTCCGTTGGCCGTGGCTCCGGCGGGAGCCTGAATCACGACGTTGGTCACGTTGCGCACGTTCGTGACGTTGTAGTTCGTGACGCGGTTGTCGTTGATGACCGTGTTGTGGCTATTGATGTTCAGGTTGCCGTGAATGCTCATGCCGACGTTCATCACGGGCGGCGCGCTCACGACGACTGCCGGAGGGGTTCCCACCGGAGCGGGGATGATGATGCCGGGGCGTGAGCCCGGCGGCGGCGGGATGAAGATTCCCGACGGGCCCATCGGCGGTGGTCCGACGACGACATTCGCACCCACGTAGGCCCAGGCAATCGGACGGTCATAGGACGGTGCCACGAACTCGACATCGGGCCGAGACCAGTAGCCAGGCAGGAAGATGACGCGCTCATCCCGGTGCTCGTAGTACGGTTGAACCCAGACGTATTGCGGACGCGGCGGCACCATCCAACGGCCCGCGCACCATACCCAGTCGCCTTGCCAGGTCCAATAGCCACCGGTCCAGACCGCATCTGGCTCCGGCGGCGGCGGGAGGTCTTCCACCAGCATGGGGGGCGGCGCCCAACCGATCGCCACCGGTTCGGGCTCCTCCAGCGGCGCGTCGACAAAGATGCTGATGACCGTGCCAAGGTCGTAGAGCCACCCAGCGTCGTTGCTCTCGACTCGAACCTCACCCGCGTATTGCGCCTGGGCGGGCAACGTCGTCAACGCAGTAAACAGCGAGGCGATGGCCAACGCAACGACTGCCCGGGCGGGACGTTGGGCGGGATGGTGTTGACGATTCTTCATGTCATGTCCTCTGCGATTCAAGCCAGGTTTGTCGAGTGACCCAGTTGTCGAGTTGCCCAAGAGCTGGACGCTCACCACCTGCCACGCCGATCGTTCTCATACAACGCAGCGACTCGCCGCCGGGCTGTCAGACAACGCCTCGTCGGAGCCAAGCGTCAGCTTGCTGAAACTCGACTGCAGGCCACACGGATCTGCCGTTTACCGCGGCCCCATCCCACAATCGTCGTCTTGCTGTTGTCGCATTCGACTTTGATACTGGTGCACGACCGCGCCGGCAAGCCTCTTAGGTTTGCCGCGGTTCCAAAAGGAGTTGATATGACAAGCCACCAGGGCAAGCCACCGTCCAATCTTCGCGTCGTCGTGTTCATGCAGGAAAACAAGACGACTGACTTCTACTTCCCGACGCTGGCGGCTTGGGGGGCTGAGGTGAGAAACAGTGGCAGTCTTCTGGCTGCACCACCTGACCACGATCAGCCGCATGACCGGTCGGCGTGGGTGCACTACGAGATGGGGGACTATCCGGCGCTGGCTGCTCAGATCGATAACGATGCGGTCATTCCCTACTACTCCTGGCTCGCCAAGACGTTCACCTTTTGCGATCACCACTTTGGTCTCGGCACGAACTCGACGCCGGGGCACATGCTCGCCGTCGGCGGGCAGACCCCGACCCTGAAGAATCCGCCATTTGGTCCAGGCGGTCCGGTCTGGGATTTGCCCAGCATCTTCATGCACGCTCAAACGCATGGAGTGACCTGGGCAGCCTTCCTGGACACAGACGACTACCCACTGAAGTTTTACAAAGAGCTCACGACATCGTCGGCCAAAAAGCAGATTCATACGCAGGTCGGCGATTTCATCTCGATGGCCAAAGCCGGCACGCTCCCGCAACTCGTCTACGCGTGGGCTCCCTCCGGGTTCGACGAGCATCCACCGCAAAAGCCAGATCCCCAGTACATCGCACGAGGACAGCAACTGATCCAGGAACGGGTGGATGCGGTTGTGCAAGGTGGCGGCTGGGCCGAGACGGTGTTCATCCTCACCTGGGACGACTGGGGCGGCTACGCGGACCATGTCGCCGTGCCATGCCTGGAGACGGTGCCCGATGCGCTGCATCCAAACGGGTTCCAGGTTCTCGGCGGCAGTCGAATCCCTTTGATCATGTTCGGCGGTCCGGTCGAGCAGGGCATTGACAACGCCTGGCATTCGCACGCGAGTATTCCCAAAACGGTAATCGACCTTTTTGGCTTGCCGCCCATGGGGATCACGCGGGTCGATCAGGCCCCGTCACTCGCCCATCGCGTGAGTGCGGCCCCGACACGGCCCTTGCCGCCTTCGTTCGGCGCGCCCATTGTCCAACCGGCTCCGCCAAAGCCGACGCCCCAACCGGTGCCGCCACCCCCATGGCCGGGAGCGCTTGCTCAGCCCATGCCCGAACTCGTCGCCAACGGTGGCAAGACAATCCCAGTCCCAACCGATGGCGTCGTGCATGCGAAGCCGCCGACGCCGCCGGCGGTGAATCTGGCCTGACCGTGGCGGAAGGCTGGGCCTTGAGGTGGTGCTCAGTCAGGATCGGACCAAACTGAATTCGGGGCCGCTCCTTCGCCGTTGCGTTTCAGCGGGGAAGGTTGTCGTATCACTTTGAAGGTCGGCTGCACACGCACGCTGGCAGCGACAACATGCTGGCGATCCAGCGATCGCCGAAGGTTGCTCCGCAGCCGTCGGCCGCCACGGTCTGCTCCTGGCCGACATCGGCTGTAGAAGTCATCGACCAAAAACGGCATTCAGGGTTGCCACATCCCAGGCCGATCCAAACTGTTCATCTTTTACGTACAAAAGACGTTCCCCGTTCTCCAACAGGTCCGTCAGACGTCGAGCGAGCAAGTTCGTGGCGAGACAAATTGCTTGCATAGACGAATCGCCCGCCACGTCTGGGTAGCGCCCGTCCAGGCCCACAAGTTCGACCGGGCAGCGGTAGTGATCGCCGTCGGCTCTATAGGGCACCCCGACCCTGGCAGTCAGCTTGATCTCACTGCCGTCGGCCTTGCACCAGAGCAACTCTTCGCTTGCGATGAACGATGGATCGGCTACTCGCACTGGTTTGCTCTTTCTCGCCCGTTGCCAATGGCTCGGTAGCCTACCGGAAAGCCGAACTCCGCGACCGACCGATCCCAGTCGGGACCACCGGTCATGAGCCCGTGGCAGGCACCTCCGAAGCCGACCACTGTAACCGTCCGGTCCTGGCCGACATGCGTCCTCGGAGGCCGCGGCCAAGCCAGTAAACCAAAGCAGCGTCGAATCAAATCGAGAGGACGACCTTGCCGATATTCTTGCGCGCCTCGATGTAGGCCTGCGCGTCGCCCACCTGGGCGAGCGGAAAGACCCGGTCCACGTGTGGGCGCAGCCAGCCGGCTTCCACGCCGTCCAGCAGCGCATTCATCCAGCCTCGGATCTTCAGCGGTTCGTCCCACAGGTGTCCAAGGTTGACGCCGAAGACGGATCGATTCTGGTTCATCAGGGCCACCGGGTTGAACCAGGGCATGCCCAGTCCGACCCCGAGCAGCTTGAGCAAGCCAGGCAGGCGCGACTCGGTCACGGTAGAGGCGCCGAACATTCCAAGCCGACCCGTGGAGCGCAGGGCGCGGTAGCTCTTCTTCCACTCCGCCCCGCCCAGCGGATCCGTGATGAGCTCGACGCCGCGCCCCTCGGTCAGCCGCGCCACCTCGCGCGTCCAATCGAGCCGGGTGTAGTCGATCGCCTCGTGCAACCCTCGCTCCTTCAGGAACTTGTGCTTGCCGGCACTTGCGGTGCCGAGGATCGTGGCGCCGATGTGGCGCGCGATGTCGATCGCAGCCAGCCCCACCCCGCCGCCCGCGTTGTGGATCAACACCTTTTCTTCGGGCTTTAGCGCTCCCATCACGACCAGTAGCTGCCAGGCCGTCAGATAGTTGACCGGGATCGCCGCCGCTTGTTCGAAGTCCAGCGCAACGGGCTTCTCAAAGACCTGCGCCTGCGACACGACAACGGTGTCGGCATAGCCGCCGAACCGAGTGAGGGCAAGCACCTGTTTGCCGACCCAGCCGGATTGCGCATGCGGCCCTGCGGCATCTACGACGCCCGAGACCTCGTAGCCGACAACGGCCGGCAGTTTCGGAGCATCTGGATAGAGGCCCTTGCGGGCCAGAATATCTGCGAAGTTGATGCCGCTCGCCCTTACTCGGATGCGAAGTTCAGTGCCCTGCGGTTGAGGGTCAGGCGCCTCGCGCAACTGCAGGCTTCCAATACCCCCAGTTGAAGTGATCCAGACTTGCTTCATGGCGTATTCTTCCTCGGCGAGGTGACATCGGCCACCGCTGCTCGAACGGCACCAGCCGTTTCCTCAGGCGCGGTGTCCGGCGGCAAGTACGGTGCGGCCTCGCCAGTATGCGACGGATCCTGCGTGCCTAGGCGATCCGAAAGCGGCCCTCCGCCGCCGCCCACAAACGCCTCCGACCAGGCTTGTGGTGTCTGCGTCAGCAACGTCAGCCAAATCACGCGGTCGACGGCCGCAGTAGATGCGACGGCGCCACACCACCGGCAGCACTCGGGGCGAACGACGGACTTTCCTCGAAAGCTTGCGCTCAGCTACGTGATCGGCCGATGCACTCGCAAGGTTCTGCGACGCAGAAATCATGAAGCAGGACAGTGCGCGCAGCACTGGTGAGGTGCAGCAACAAACAACTTGTGGTGAACGCGCCATGGAGTGCACGTGAAGGTGCGCGAGGGCATATCGCAAACCCGATTGGTTCCATCCACGAACCAATATGCCCATTCATTGTCCGCAACATATCGTCGAGCACTTCATGAGGCACGGATCGTGCATTCGCGACGGATGTTCCCGGGACGCCCGATCGCTACCCGCATTCGAAACGTCTCGATCCGGCAGTTCGGTACCGCCTGCGCCACCCATGCCATGCAACGCCGAGCACGGTACTTCATATCAACGAGAAACCACGGGTTCGCGCAATGACAGTCAAGACACAGTTCGCCATCACGGTTCCGCTTCTCGTGGTGTTCGGGTCCACGCCGGCATTCGCACAGGCGGATGCCGCCTCGGGCAAGGCCCCAGCCGCCGCCGCCCCGGCATCGGCTGCTGCGGCGGCAAGCGAGTTGCCGTCCCAGCAAGTGGTGATCAACGGCATCAAGCGCGGCGAGCTGGTCCTGCCTACGACGGTGACCTCGTCATCCGCCTTCGGCATGGACCTGGGGGTGCTCGACACGCCGCGCAACAACACCATCCTGTCGACCGCGCAACTCGAAGCACTCAACGTCAAGAACCCCGAGGGCTTCTCGTACCTCACGTCCAGCGCCTACACCGACTCCTCCTTCGGCGTCCCCAACGTGCCGCGCATCCGCGGCCAGTACGCGGACGTCTTCATCAACGGCATGCGCGACAGCTTCACGTCCAACGGCTACGGCGCTCCGTTCAGCTTCAACGCCATCGAGACCATCGACATCAACAAGGGGCCGGCCACGGTCCAGGCCGGTCCGGGAGCCGGTGTCGGCGGCTCGATCAACATCAGCACGAAGCAGCCGAATTTCGTCAAGTTCTCGGGCGTGGTGGACACGCAGTTCGACACTCAGGGCGAGCGTCGCATCGGATTCGATCTGGGCGGGCCCGTCGGCCCCGCGAATCCTGGTCTCGCCTACCGCGTCAGCTATGCGGGCGACAACAGCGGCAGCTACTGGTACGGCCAGTACACGCATCAGCAGTCCCTGTTCTTCTCGGTGCTCGACGAGGTGTCGCCGAAATACTCCGTGGAGTTCAACAGCGAGATCGTCAACGCGAAGTACACCGAGAACGACGGGGTCAACCGGGTGAACCAGGCGTTCATCGACCACGGGACCTATCTCACCGGTTCGCCCGACGCCATCACCAACTATCTCACTCACGTGACTCTAGGCAATCCCGTCCAGCTCGACCGTCGTACCAATATCGACGAGACCCCTGGCGACGGCGCGCGGGCGTTCAAGTACAACCTGCAACTGATCCAGAACTACGAGATCAGCGACCAGGCCTCCGTCTCCAACAACACGTTCTTCAACTACCTGAATCGCTACAACGTGGTGCAGTTCTATTTCGAGGACTCCACCGCGCACAGCTACACGGTCGAGAACAAGACCGACTTCAAGTACGCCTTCGGCGCGACGATCAAGGATCCGGCAAAGCCGGGCGAAGAGTCGCGGGCCCAATCCATCGACGCCGGCTTCACGTTCCGGTTCGCTCACGTAAACACGGTCCAGAACTTCTTCGACGAGGTGGTGAGCGTCTACGACCTGTCCGCCAGTCCTTCCACGTGGGTCTTGCCGCCGTCCCAGTTGAGTGGTGTGAACTACACGGGGCCGTTCAACAAGATGCTCAACGGCTTTCCGGCGCGCGACGCCTATTCGCCGAATAACTCGGTCTATTCGGACCTGGCGGATGTGGGCCTCTTCCTCGAGCATCGAATCGCGGTGTCGCCGCAATTGAACGTCCTGTACGGTGCACGTGCCGACTTCGTCAAGCTCAACGAGAAGGACCCGTTCGGCACGGCAGGCGAAGATGGCCTGCTGGCAGGGGTTGCGCAATTCCATTCGTCGCACTGGTACATCCTGGGCAACGGAAACGCCAGCGCTGTCTACAAGCCGACGCCGTGGACGTCGATGTACGTCACGTACGACTATGCCCAGTACGTCGATCCGAATGCGCAGGATGGCGGCGTCGCGACGTTCGGCGTGGAGGACTCGACGCAGCTGCGCCAGATCTCGCGTCTGGCCGAGATTGGCGCCAAGTTCGATCTTCTGAACAAGAGCCTGTTCTTGTCGATGGCCGCATTCAAGCAGGGACGCACGGAACCGAGCGGCCCCGGAGGCACGGCCAAGACGGCTGCGCACATCAGTGGTATCGAAGCCGAGTTGAACTATCAGCCGAGCGCGCGCTTCTTCATGACGGCGAGCTATTCCTACCTGCGCACCATTCTCGACAAGGCCAAGGGCTTCTACGACTATCCCGCGCAAGTGGGCGCGAACGTGGACGGGGCCGGCAACGAGATCACCTGGGCGGCTGGCCAGAAATTCAAGGATCCGGGCGTGCCTGCGAACCTGTTCAACGTCCTCGCCAACTACAAGTTCGAAGACGGGCTGGGCGTGCAGGCCAACATGCAGGTGACCAGCCGCGTGGAGACCACCACTTCGGGCCGGATCGACCTGACCAACTCGGCCGACGTGCCGGCATCCATCGTCGCCAACGGCGGCTACTACAAGTCGCCGACGATCCCGCGCCAGTACACCTTGAACACCGCCGCCTTCTACGACTTCGGGCAGTTCGAGGTCAAGGCATCGGTCTACAACGTCACCAACAGGCGCAACCTGACCAACGATGCGCCCTACTACGGCAACGACTTCATCACGGTCAATCCCCCGCGCAGCCTCGAAGTCAGCCTGAAGGCCAAGTTCTGATGGTTGCAGGTCGAGCGGTCGGCGATGCCGGCTTCCATGTCGCGCATCGACCTATTGCGAGGCACGCTGTGCCGAAGATCAACATTTGGGAGTGCGCTCGTGCATTGTTCTTGCAAGTTTAGGTTCGCGAGTGTCTGGCTCGCCATGACACTGACCCTGGGCTGCACCGGTACCACAACGGCGCAGGCCGCCACAGCCGCGGCACCCTTGGAGGTCCGCGTGGTGGTGGTCACCACGTTCGAAGTCGGCGCGGACACCGGTGACGGCGCAGGTGAACTGCAGAACTGGGTGGAGCGTTATCCGCTGGCCGAGACGATTGCTTTCCCTCAGGGTTTCCATCCGCTCCGGTACGACCCCAAGGACCATGTTCTGGCGATCGTCACAGGCGTCGGCAAAGCCCATGCCGCAGCCTCGATCATGGCCCTGGGCATGGACCCACGATTCGACCTCACTCGGTCCTATTGGATCCTGGCCGGCATTGGCGGCATCGACCCGGCCATCGGATCGATCGGATCTGCCGCATGGGCCAATCACGTGGTCGACGGCGACCTCGCCTACGAGATCGACGCACGGGACCTGCCGCGCGGCTGGTCGACCGGCATCATTCCCTACGACCGCGCACGCCCGTTCGGGCCGCCGACGCCGCCAGCCGTCTCGAGCAATGGGGTCCAGGTCTTCACCTTGAACGCCGCGCTGACGCGCTGGGCCTTTGAGCTGACAGCAGGAGTGCACCTGCCGGACGACGCCAAGCTGCAGGTCGCCCGAGCCGGCTATGCCGATGCGCCGGCGGCTCGACGCGCCCCATTCGTCCTCATCGGCGACACGCTGACGGCCGACCGCTTCTGGATCGGCGCGTCCATGACCCGCTGGGCCGAGCAATGGGTGTCCTATTGGACCGAGGGCACGGGTCGCCTGGCCACTTCGGCGGAAGAGGACGTCAGCTACTTGCAGGCCCTTGCCATGCTGGCCCAGGCCGGCAAGGTCGACGCTGCGCGGGCGCTCGACTTGCGCAGCGCCAGCGACTTCACCAGGCCGCCTCGAGGCGGCAGCGCTACCGTGCTGCTCAAGAGTGAGGCCACGGGCAACTACGCCGGCTACGATGAGGCGATCGAGGCGGCCTACCTGGTCGGTAGTCCCGTTGTGCGGGAATTGGCCGGGCATTGGGACCGCTATGCCGCCACGGCGCCCGCGCCGGCAGACACGAAGGGTCACTGAGGGCCGTTGGGCCATGGTTCAAGTCGCTTGGCGCCGACCACCAAGGTTGCACTGCCCCATAGCGGACGGCTGCGACAGACTGCTTCTGGCCGATCAGCGACCCATCGCCGACATCCCGGGCCTCAGGCGAAGCTGCTCCCCCCAAAATCAAGTCGACAAGCGGCGGTGGGCGGGTTAGCCTACCGGTCATGCGGCGGTGCAGCAATTGACCGCTTGACCACGGTGGCTCTGTCAAAGGGTGGCCCGAATGAGTGTGCCTTCAGGCGTTGACACATTACCCGCGTTGGGCGCCGACCTGACACGGTGCTCGGTGTCCGGGCTGTCGTCAGGCGCCTTCATGACGGTGCAACTTCACCTGGCGCATTCGTCGATGTTCATTGGTGCGGGCGTGGTAGCGGGCGGCCCATACCGCTGCGTCGAATCTTTCCCCACCGCCTCCGCGATCGCCGAAGACGCGTGGGTGCAGAACGCGTTCTTCATCTGCATGAATCCGCTGATCCCTGAGGCCGGCCCGAAGGTGCCGAGGCTACTGGAGATCGCGCAGCAGACCGCCGCAGATGGGATGATCGACCCGCTGCACCATCTAAAGAAGGCGCGCCTCTACATCTTCACCGGCACTGAAGACAAGGTAGTCGATTCTGCGGTCGTCGAGACGACCCGGGCGTTCTACGTGGGGCTCGGCGTTGATCCGGACAACATCCTGTTCGACGACAGAGTGCCAGCCGGCCATGCGCTGCTCACGACCAATCCCGAGGACAACCCGCTCGACGCCAACGAGCCGCCTTACCTGAATCGCTGGTCCGAGCCGACGATGCAGAGCTGGCAGATCCTCGATCACATCTACGGCAAGCTGACGCCGCCCGGCGGACCGCCGCGAGGACGGTTGATGGCGTTCGACCAGCGCCCATTCTTCGGGGACGAGAGCCGTGCCAGCATGAGCCGGCTCGACTATGTCTACGTGCCGCCGCAGACAAAGAAGAACGTGCGGCCGCGCGTGCACGTCGCGCTGCACGGCTGCAAACAGGGTGCGAGCTACGTCAATCTCGTCAACGGACTGCCAGACAAGGCGAACAGTCCGCCCTACGGCAATCGCTACGTGACCACCACCGGCTACAACGAGATCGCTGACGCCAACGACATCGTCGTGCTCTACCCGCAGGTGGAGGGCATCGACGACGGCCGTACGCAAAACCCGGAAGGCTGCTGGGACTGGTGGGGCTACAGCAGCCCCGACGCGGCGGCGCCCGACTACTACTCGCAGCACGCGATCCAGATACGCGCCGTCCACGCAATGCTGCAGCGCCTCGGCTCCTCCGCCTAGTTGCCCACACGAAGAGATGTCCATGCCCATCCGAAAAGCGTCGATGATGGCACCGGCCCGTGCGGATCCCGACGCGCTGCCGGCTGCGCTGCTGCGGCTGGCGAAGGCATCACTGCCCGATCCTGCGCATCCGCTTCGCACGCCACTGCCGTTCGTGCCGGTGTCGCGTTTGATGACCTCATTGCAGTTGTTCAAGCATCAGGGCGCCAGTCGCCCTGAACAGACGATGACGGCCACGCTTGCACTGCCGACGGTGATGTTTAGCGAGGCAGCAGCCCGCGAGGCCACGGCGCTCGGCGCCGCCGTCTATCAGCAGGTGCTGGGACTGTGCGCCGACTGGATCGACGGACTGACCGATTTGGGCCAAGACATGGGAACCTTGCGTCAGGTGAACACAGTGACGAAGTACGTCGACGAGGAGAACAATCTTGCGCTGCGTGGCGTCGCGCTTTTGAACGCGCAGGTTACCGCGGCCGCGAGGCTGATGGAGAACGTTCAGGTGAACGTCGCGTGGCTGATCGGGCGGCACGTGACACCACCCGCCGACTAGTACAACATCCCTGAAGTAACTTTCATTTAAATGGGAGTGACGATAAACTTCAGGCATGAGCCGTGGACGTCAAGCGCAGACGATCAAGCTGTCGCGTGAGGAGCGCAAGTCGCTTGAGCTGTTGACCCGCCGAGGAACCGCGGAGCAGCGCCAAGTGATGCGAGCGCAGATCGCGCTGATGGCTCACCGAGGCGAGACGACGACAGCGATCTCGGAGGCGCTCGGTGTCTCCGTGCAGACGGTTTCGCATTGGCGTAGTCGACTCGCCCAGCGTGGTGTCGAAGGCCTGCGAGAGATCCCGCGTTCGGGTCGACCGAGGCAGATCGGCGAGACGCAACGCCTGGAGTTGCTGGCGCTGGCCTGCGAGCCCGCCGAGTTGAAGGGCCGGGCGACGCCGACCTTGGACGAATTGGTTGACCGCGCCGTTGAGCGCGGTGTGGTCAAGCAGATCAGTCGCAGCCATTTGCAACGCATCCTTCAATCAGGCGATCTGCGGCCGCACCGCGTTCGGCAGTGGCTGCACAGTCCCGATCCGCAGTTCCGGCAAAAGGTCAACGAGATCTGCGCGCTGTATCGCCAGGCCCCCAAGGGTTCGGTCGTGCTGTCGGTCGACGAGAAGACCGGGATCCAGGCCATCGAGCGCAAGCACGCCGATCGCGCACCGGAGTCGGGTCGAGCACGGCGTCGTGAGTTCGAATACATCCGCCACGGCACGCAGGCGCTCATCGCCGCGATGGACGTGCACTCGGGGCGCGTCATCGGCAGTTGCACTGATCGGCGCACGCAAGACGATCTCGTGGCCTTCATGGAGGAGGTCGCGCAGGCCTATCCGACGGGCACCGTGCACATCGTGTGGGACAACCTCAACACGCATCGCGCGCAGGCGGTGTGGGATGATTTCAATGCCCGACACCATCAACGGTTCGTCTTCCACTTCACGCCGCTGCACGCCAGTTGGGTCAACCAGATCGAGTTGCTCTTTGGCATCTATTCGCGCCGTGTCCTGAGACATGCGAGTCATTCATCCATCGAGCATCTGCGCCAGCGCACCGAGGCCTTCATGGCGCAACGAAATCATGTGCCCAAGCCGTTCAAATGGACATTCGCCGGCTTCGAGCTGCAGACCGGCGAACCCCTGAGGTTCAAAGACGATGCCAACGTTCGACGCACAAAGAAAAGCCGCTGAGTTGCAGCGCGAACTCGCCAAGCTCACCGGGCACGAGCTCGCCACGGTCCGACCGTATGGGAAGCATCTGCTCATCCAGATGAACCGCGACGACACCGTCGACACGGTGGCACGCCTGACCGAGATCGGACGCAACTCCTACGAGTCAGCGTTCCGCAGCCACACCGGTCGTTGGGAGCCGCTGCCAGGCATTGGAGATCTCCCCGAAGTCACGGCATTGGTCGTTGACTTGCTTGCCCCGTATCTCGATCCAAATAGTTAAACCTATTTACGGGATGTTGTACTAGGCGTGTCCATGCTGACGATCGCGCTCAACCATGCGAAGCCGGCCGGAGCGACGGAAGCAACAGTCTTCGGTCCTTTCCACACCCAGGATGCGCCGCTGGTCGAATCGGGTGCGGACATCACGAGTGGTGCGCCGGGACTGCCGATGTTCGTGCGTGCCTGCGTGCGTGGCCTCGATGGCGAACCTGTCCCTGATGCCGAGGTTGACGTCTGGCAGGCCGATGCAGACGGCTTGTACGACGTGCAGCGCCCCGAGTTGGGCGACGCTCGACGTGCGCGCGCGATGTTGCGCACCGATGCACAAGGCTGCGTGAGGTTTCGCACCGTCGTCCCGACTGCCTATCCGATTCCAACGGACGGCCCCGTCGGGCGCATGCTCGTGGCAACCAGTCGACATCCTTGGCGGCCTGCCCACTTGCACTTCATGATTCGCGCGGCAGGCTATCAGACCCTGACAACCCATCTCTTCAAAGAGCCGGATCCCTACCTGGATTCCGACGTGGTGTTCGGAGTGCGTACTTCTCTTGTTGGCGACTACGTGGAACATCAAGGCGGTGCCGCGCCAGATGGATCAGTTATCGACTCGCCCTTCTATACACTGGATCACAGTTTCGTACTGCCAAGCGTGCGATGACCAACGACAAGAACTCCATTGCGGTCCGGGCTCCTGATAGGTCGGGCAAAGACCGCTTCGAGCGAGAGGTTCGCAACTGCGCTGGAGGCGCTAGTCGGCCCACGAGCGGGCATTCATTGGCGACCGCTTTGGGGCAGGCAAACCGGTGGCGGTGGATGACGACATCCCTCTGGTACGAGCGGCCTGCCATGCTTCCTTTGAGCCTGAGAGCTACGCTATGCAAACGTTTCACTGTGCTCAGCCAACACAAACACTGCATCCGCTTCGTCGAGACGGTTCCACTTGGGACTTGAAAGCGCCCTCACTTTCGGCCCGATTCGCTTTTCCCTTTCGAGCTAGCCGAAATCGGGCTGTTCACCATTCTCATGCTGAGCTTCTGCACTGCATGCGCTCTCGGTGGCGAATTCGTCAAAACGGTTCGATATTCAGCTACGTTTGTCGAGAGGAGTTTTGAATGACAAAATATGTCCCTCTTGCCGATAGCGTCTTTGACCAACCGGACGACCACTTCCTGTTTGAGAGCACTTATTACTGCCTGTTGGGACTATTCGGCGATCAATTTCCTTCCGCAAAGACGATCGAAGCGCGCGAGGATGTCCCTGACAGTGCCAAAGCCGGCTGGCACCTATGGCTATTTGCTATCAATGTGGCCAGCGGCGGAATTCCTGACTTTCTGTTGAACCACTGTTCATCCGCCGAGCAAATGATCCTGACGCATCGCGCTCTTAAAACGGTCCAGGCCGATGAGATGTTGGTTCTTCTCGAAGCCGCATTCCCATTCATCAAGGAAATCGCAAGGAAGTCCGGTAGATCTGGTGCCTTTCCAAGCCAAGAATGGTTTGAACAATTTCATGTGAACCCAGATTTCCCCGAGCTCGAAAATATTTCGAAACCTTCATGGCTCTTGGCCGAAGCCAAGCTATCGGCGGTGGTTGCTAAATATCTGCGCGCACATCGATCCGAATTGCAACGGAAGTCGCATTGATGGCGGCAGGCCTAGTATTGAGTGCCGAATGCTCGCCTGCGGCCCACAACCAGCCGTTCGCGAACGACGGGTATGCGGCACCTCCAAGCTGGGAAAAGGAGCGTCACGTGAGCCTTCCAGGGCCGCCGCGAGCGACCTGTGAGCTCGCCTCCCGCGGCACAGTACCGCCGTGGATACTGATCAGACCACCCCATCGGCGCCGATCATCGTGCCCGCACACGCCGCAAGACCATGAACGCAACAACAGCTGCCCTGTGCGCAAAGCCGGGCTTGGGCCTGGCACTCTATTTTCTGACGCTGTGCGCCAGCAATCAGGCTTTGCATGACGTGTTCATCGACCTGAGCGGTGCTGGTGCAATCGCGACAAAGCAGGTCAACGTGCCAATGGACGAGGTCTACAACCTGATACTCTGGCGTGTTCCTGCACGGGCCAACGGGCACTACGATCGCGGCCTCGATTTCGCCTGCAGCCGTCCGGACGCGCCTCTATCCCTCACGCTGAAGGTATCGAGCAATGACGAGACAGAGAGCAAATCGCAAAATTTCGATGCGACATGTCCTCCTCGGCACGGCGAAGATCCGTCGTTGCTTCATCTCGGCCAATTTCGGTTGAAAAAGGGTCAGTTCAAGCTCGTGATCCAGAACAACCGGCCGCTCGCTCTACCGTCGGACGGACGTGTGGAGGTGCTGCTCGTCGGCACGGGCGTTTCGGGTTGATGCGGGAGGAACTCCCGTTTCCGGCCAGGACCGGACGGTTACAGTGGTCGGCTTCGGAGGAGCCCAGCGCGGGGCTTATGACCGCTGATGCCGGCCAGATGCGGATGCCAGTGGACGACCGGTTTGAGGTTGCCGGCGAAGAAGATAGGATTCGATCATGCAAAGCCGCAATCCCTTTGAGCCGCCGCAGGCAGCCGTTGACGGTTTGGATCCGTCGCTCGACATGCCGCTGATGCGGCGGCCCGCATCGATTGATCGAGCCTTCTGGTTGATCGTCGCTTCTGCGGCACTCGGGCTGCTCAGCTATCTGGCGAGGGGCATGCATGAACCGGCAGGAACGGTCACGTTCGTGTTGGCGGTTTTGATCGGCTTCGCCTTTCTCATTCGAGCCGGACAAAATTGGGCGCGCATCGTGTTCCTCGTGTTTTTTGCGCTCGGTTGCCTTGGCCTCTCCCTCACCGGCACAGCGCTGATACGAGTCGGCACGCTTTACGTCGTGATCATCTGCGTGCAAACGGCAATGCAAGGCTACGCGGCATGGCTGACGTTCCGCACACCGGGAAGCCAATGGTTCGGCCGACTTCGTGGCGCGCGTTCATAGCCGTTCACGGCCATGAGCAGACGGTCGCCAACGGCGGCTTTCGGGTGGGCTAGACTTCATCGCATGGATCGCTACAACCTCATCCCGGAGTTGGAGGCTTTTGAACTCGAGTTGGGTGAGGAGGAGACACCTCTCGGTTGGGCAAGCTGCACCGGCAACTTTTCCTTAGCGGTCGCCTACGCGAGCCTCGTTTGGCCCGCGTTCACCGAAGTGCGGGGAATGGTGTTCCGCGGAGAAGCGGATGAAGCCGACGTCGATCGTTGGTTGGCCGATTTGGGCCATGATCGACGAGCTGTCGAGGCCATGCTGAATCACCTGCACGTCCTAGACGTTCAGAGTCCCGGCCACTGGGGCCATGCGACTGAGTCGCAGCTTCGCTTCATCGGCCAGACGCTCAAAGCGTCATGGGCGGCGAAGTTGGCCCGCGATTTTCCAGGGCGAGAGTTCGCCGTTGAGTTCCTACACGGCACGGCGCACGACATGCGCGGGTATCAGGTGTCCTTCCATGAGCGGCGCCAACCTGGCGATGCGTAGGTGGGGGCCCGCAGTCGGCCACCAGCGGACGGTCGCGAGCGACGGCTATGAGGTAGGCCCATGAGCCCAAAGTATCACTTCAGCTACCAACCCGACTGGCGCACGGCGCCCGTCGCATTCTGGGTTCATCGCCCGGTGGATGGCAGTGACGCCTTCGATCCTCCTGTTCCGCCTGCAGTCCCGTACAAGGGGTTCGCTTTCTTGCACGTGGAGTTCGACGCAGCCGAGCTTTGGTTCAGCGCGCCCGCCCAACTGGATCATTTCATCGATGTTCTGTCGAGAAAGCCGCTCCCAACTTCGCGCGCCCTGGCGTCGCAGCGCGGTCTGCCTATCGGCCCCAATGGACATTGGCTCAGTCGACTACCCGCCACACTGAAGTCTCCGCGCAATCGCGTTCGACTCGTTGAGGCGCTGGAGGCGATCCGGGCGAGCGTGGTGTCGCCAGGCGGCGGGGTATCGTTCAAGATCGCGACATGAGCCTGACACGGCATTCCGGAGTCGGCCAGGTGCAGCCGTTCACGGCCGGCGGCTTAGTAGACCGTCGCTTCACTCCTTCGAGGGACAACGAAATCCTCGAACAAGCGCTAGGATCGCCAGCATGAACACCCAGCGCGCCTCACGCGAAGACAACTGGACGATGGTGTTTTTCTACGTCACGATCCTCGTTTCGGTGGCCCTGATTGCCATTCCGACATTGCGTACGCTTCAAGCATCGAAGCTCGCCATATTTCTGATGACCCTGGGAATGGTAGGCGTTGTCGCACGCCGCGAAGCCAGGCGGCGAACCCTGGGCCTGACGATCCAGCAGATCTACGCGCAAGCAAGGCTGGGGAGGAAATTTGCGCCCCCGGCCGTTGAGTTGGCCGCCACCGTCGTCTGGTGCTGGGCCATGATGGTTACCTGCTAGCGTGAACGGACGGACGGCACCGGCTCACGTCGGCCATGAACGGACTGTCGGGACCGGCTGCTATCGGGTAGTCTAGCCATCCGTGATGTTCAAGGGTTTTCCTAAGATCGATGGAAACGATATTGTTCGTGCTCAGCGAGTCTGCGCAGGACGCGCTGAGGGCAGCCGGCGCAACGCTGAACGAAATGATCGCCGGTCAATGTGTGCCTGCCGTTGGCGATCTAATCTCTCCTGCAGGTGCGCCGCTTGCGCTTCGAGTGAGCCAGCGCCTGCTGAAGCAGCAGGGGCCGGGCGAAGCGCAATGGTTCTTGTTTCTAGAGCTGGCGCCGATGCCCGTCCTTGGCTGACCGCACCGATGCCTTCAGGAGCGACGGGTTGAAAACATTCATTCGGCTCTTGGCGATGAGTTTGGCGTTCCTGCTCTGCGGCAGCGCGGTGTCGGCGCGTGAGATCACGCTTTTCGATCGAACTGGCACGCCTGTCGCGTATGTTGACACTGACCAAGAGTTCACCGTTTTCCTTTGGAACGGAACGCCTGTGGCGTATCTCAGCCATGCATCAATCTTCGGGTTCAATGGGAAACATCTGGGCTGGCTGCGCAAGGGGATCGTCAGGGATCACGACGGCAACGGCGTCGGCTTTGTCGAAGGGGCTGTGAACATGCTGACAAAGCTCGAACGCTTGAAAGGGCTCGAGAGACTTACGCCGCTTCGCGCCCTTGAAGAACTTGAGCCGATCGAGCCAATGACCAAGGACACTTGGTCAAGCACGCCCCTCGAATTGTTTCTCGAAGGCTCCGAATGACGATGGATCGGGTGTGTACTGCTGCAGCAGGCTAGCGCAGGCTTCCCGAAGACTCGCGTCGGCCACTTGCCGACGTCCGCGAGCGACAGCTCCGGGGTAGCATCAAGAAATATCAACTCAGTTAGCTGGTCAGGATGACGCCCGCCAAAGTTGGTGTTCTCGTTTTCGCGACGGCGCTCACGTTCTATTGGGTCTTGTTGAACGCAACAGGCCCCGGATGGATCGGGTGGTATCGGCTTGGAAGAGGCGGTCAAACTGCGCTTGCGACAGTCACAAGTATTCAGCCTGAAATTCATCAGAAATGTTCGTTCAAGTTCACCGTCGATGGCGTTGAACATAGCGGTGAGAGCGATGGCTGTTCGCCACGTGGCGTCGGCGCGCAGTTGCCGGTGATCTATTTGCCATCCGACCCAACATTCGTGAGTACGAGAGACCCGACCGGAGAGCTATTGTTCGAAGTGCTTGGCGCGCTTGGGCTAGCCGTGTTTGGCGGCGTTTTCTCCGCTTGGAGGCTCAGTCGATCAAGGCGGCCGCGAACGACCTGACGGTGCGCAAACGAGCCCGACGTTTTCGCGCGATCCGGACGTCAGCTTTGGGGCGTCGAATTGGTGAGGCTGAATGTCGCCGATGGGTCGACTCCCGTCGATCCCGCCGACAGGAAGCGGTCGTTCCGCGGCCACGGCAACGCGCCGCCAATCGACCCCGCCGCCTGAGGCCCCGCAACGACCGGTTTTCGCGACGCGAAGCGCGCTGACAACTGCTTCGGTCCGCAAGCGGCCCGCCCGGTTCGCGGCCGCTGGCTCCATGCCCTGCCTCGCAGACCCTCGCCGCCACTCGTCGCCGGAAGATCGAATGTCGGCTGCGCTCTCGAAGCCATCGACGGCCGCGTCAGCCGCGCGGGCGCCACACCTGCCGCGCCACCCGCAGCCAGTTCCCGCCGAAGATCCGCGCGATCGCCTCGTCGTCCACGCCGCGCCGCGACAGGGCCTCGGCCAGGTCGGGCAGTTGCTCGGGCGGCGTCATCGCGATGCCCGCGGAGTAGCCCAGGTGCGGCGGGAACTTGTCGGGGTTGGCGGCGATCTCGGCGTCGAGCTCGCTGGAATCGAAGATGTAGTCCAGGCCGATGCCCACGTGTTCGCTGCCCACGAGGTCGAGCATGTGCAGCACGTGGCGCGCCACGTTGTCCACCGACGAGTCGTTGTTGCCCAGGAAGATGCCGATGCCGTTGACGCCCACCACGCCGCCACGCGCGGCGCAGGCGCGGATCAGGTCGTCGGGGATGTTGCGCGGGTGGTCGGTCAGCGCGCAGGCGTTCGAGTGCGAGAAGATCACCGGCGTCGGCGACTCGGCGATCGCCTCGCGGGCGGTACGGTAGCCGGTATGCGAGCAGCAGGCGACGATGCCCACGCGCGCCATCTCGTGCAGCATCGCGCGGCCGAAGTCGGTGAGGCCGGGATCGTCGTCCTGGCAGCCGCCGCCCGCGCGGTTGTTGCGGTTGTAGGCGAGCAGCATCCAGCGCACGCCCAGGTCGCGATAGAGGCCCAGCAGGCTCAGCTGGTCGCCGATGGCGTTGGCGCCCTCGATGTCGAAGCCCACCGCCAGCTGGCCGGCGGCGCGCGCCGCCTCGATGTCGTCCACGCCCTCGATCAGGCGGAAGTCGCGCGAGTTCGCCTCCAGCCAGTCGCGCATGGAGGCCAGCACGCGCAGGTGCTGCTCGACGCCGTCGTCGCCGTAGCCCACGTTGACGATCACCACGTCGGCGCCGGCGTCGCGATGGCGGTGCAGCTGCGGCAGGAAAGACGTGTCGTGCGGCTTGAGCGGCATGCAGGCGTGGTTGTCCCACACCAGCATCGAGTCCAGGCGGCGGTTCATGGGGCGCTCCTTGCTTCGGACGGGGCCATCATCAGGCCGGTGAAGTGGCGGCGCTCGATGGCGGCGAGCAGCGCCAGCAACGCGCCGGAGGCGGCGGCGATGCCGGCCATGGCCAGGAAGAACGCCGCCGGCGACATGGCGCTCCACCAGGTGCCCACGACGCCCGACAGCAGGTTGCCGGCGAACGCCGCCAGGAACCACGCGGCGATGGTGGTGGCCCCGAAGCGCGGCAGCGCGAGCTGCGCGAACATGCCCAGGCCCACCGGCAGGATGTAGAGCTCGCCGAACGTCAGCACCGCGAAGAACACCACCAGCCACAGCCAGTGCACGGGCGCGCCCGCGGCCGTCGACCAGTGGCTCACCAGCGCCAGCAGTACGTAGGACGCCGCCACGGCCAGCGCGCCGAACGACATCTTGCCCAGCGGCGCGGCCGGCGACACGGAGCCGCCGCGGCGATTCCAGAACGCCACCAGGATCGGCGTCATCACGAACACGAACAGCGGGTTCAGCGACTGGAACCATGTCACCGGCACCAGCCACGAGAACGCGCGCCGGTCGACCGCGGTGTCGGCCCACAGCGCCAGCGTGTTGCCGGTCTGCTCGTAGGCCACGCGGAACACGATCACGGCCAGGCCGGCGCCGAGCAGGAACAGCAGCTGGTGGCGCGACGCGGTGCTGGCGGCGGGCACCTCCGCAACCGCGTCGTCGGGCGGCAGGTGGCGCGTGCCGGCCACGTAGATCGCCAGCCCCAGGCACATGCCGATGCCGGCGGCGCCGAAGCCGTAGTGCCAGCCGTAGACCTCGCCCAGCGTGCCGCACACCAGCGGCGCGATGAAGGCGCCGAGGTTGATGCCCATGTAGTACAGGTTGTAGGCGCCAGCCAGCCGCGCGTCGCCGGCGGCGTAGAGCGGCCGCACCTGGCTGGGCAGGTTGGGCAGGAACAGGCCGTTGCCGAGCGCGATGGTCACCATCGCCGGGAAGAACAGCGCCTCCGAGGCCATCATGAAGTGGCCGCAGGCCATCAGCAGGCCGCCGATGATGACCGCGCGTCGCCGGCCCAGCCAGCGGTCGGAAATCATGCCGCCGAAGATGGGCGTCAGGTAGACGCCCGCCGCGTAGGTGCCGAAGATCAGCGAGGCGCTGGCCTGGTCGTAGTGCAGCTGCTTGACCACGTAGTAGACCTGCAGCGCACGCATGCCGAAGAAGGAGAACTTCTCCCACATCTCCGTCAGGAACAGGATGGTCAGGCCCGGCGGCTGGCCGAACCAGGTGCGTGCGGGCAGGGTCGTCATGGCTCAGTATCCCGCGCTGAAGTTGAGGAGGTGGTACGCGAACGCCACCCACAGCAGCATCGTGAACGCGGCGAACTGCAGCGCGGCCCAGGTCGTGGAGCCGCGGCGGCCCGGCGTGCGCACGCGCTGCACGAGGTTCCACGCGGCCACGAGCCAGCCGCCGACGAAGCCGATGAACGAGAGCAGCTGCACGACGTGCACCCAGGTGTCCAGGTGCGGCGTGGTGATGGCCGCGACGACGGCGAACAGCGCCGTCCACGCGACCGTGGCCACCAGCGCGGCGATGGCCGCGAAGGCGGTCCAGCGCGTGCCCGCGCGCACCGCGGGCGCCAGCGGCGCGGCGCCGTACCACTTGCGGGCGGCCGCGCCGACCGGCCACGCCAGCACGGTGACGAGCAGCAGCACCAGCGACGCCACGAACAGCGGCACCTCGAGCCCGGCGCCGGCCAGGCCGTGCAGCGGTTCGTAGGCGAAGGCGAACGCCAGGTAGTCGGTGCTCCAGGTCACCATCTTGCCGTCGACCACCTTGGCCTCCAGCTTGTCGTGGCCGCCCACCTGGTGCCACAGGTACGGGCGGGTCTCCACAAAGGTCTGGGGCTGCAGCAGCAGCTTGGTCGTGATCGTGCCGTCGGGGTTGGCGGCGATGACGGTGGGCTGGATCATGTTGATCAGCGACAGGAACGTCGTCTCGCCGCGCCGCGTGGTCTGGTAGCGGCCGGCGACCAGCTGCGCGTGCGCCTTCGCGGTGGCCTCGTCGATGGCCTGCACCGGCTCGGGATGCGGGAAGTAGCGGTCCGCGAACTCGTGGTACACGTCGTCGCGGATACCCTCGCCCAGGCCCTCCTTGCCCAGCGCGTTGACCGAGATGAACAGGCCGACGTGGTCGTCGAGGAACAGGAACAGGTCGCTGTGGAAGTAGTTCAGGTCGCCGCCGTGGGCGATCACGCGATGGCCGTTGATGTTGGTCTGGTAGAAGCCCAGCGCGATGCCGTTGAGGTCGGGGAACGGGCGCGTGACGGTCGTGTGCATCATGCGCGCGGTCTCGGGCTTGAGGATCTGCGCGTCGCCGTAGCGGCCGTCGGCCAGGTGGGCGATCATGAAGTGCGCCATGTCGTCGGCGGTGGACGACAGCGAACCCGCGGGCGGGATGTTGACCACCTCGAAGCCCTTGCCGGGCTTGCCGGACTCCTCGTAGCCGACGGACATGTCGGCCTTCAGCGCGTCGGGCAGCGGCTGGCGGAACGTCGAGTGCTTCATGCCCAGCGGGGCGAACACGTTGCGCTCGATGTAGTCGTTGAACGGCATGCCAGAGACGCGCTCGACGATGTGGCCGGCCAGGCCCGTCGCGTAGTTCGAATAGGCGGAGGCCGTGCCGGCCGGATAGATGCGCGCGGGCATGTTGCCGGCGAGCACCTCGCCCAGCGGCGTCTCGGGGGTGTCGAACGCCACCAGGTCCTTGATGCGCTCCTCGAAGCCGGCGCGGTGCGTCATGATCTGGCGCAGCGTGATCGGCTGACCGTCGAGCGGCGGCACCTGGAAGTCGAGGTACTTGTTGACGTCGACGTCGAGATCCAGCTTGCCCTGCTCCACGAGCTGCATGACGGCCGTCCAGGTGAACAGCTTGGACGTGGAGCCCGGGCGGAACAGCGTGCGCCGCGGGTCGACGGGCGTGTTCCGCTTCTCGTCGGAGACGCCGTAGCCCTTCTCGAACAGCACCTGGCCGTCCTTGACGATGGAGACGACGGCGCCCGGCGCGCGCGCCGTGCGCAGCGCGGTGGGCATCAGGCCGTCGAGCCACGCCTGCGCGTCCTGCGCGGTGAGTTCATGGCCGGCCACGAGCGCGGGCACGGAGGCGGCCGCGGCGGGCGCCGATGCGGCCTCGGCGACCGCGGCGGGGGCGGCCGAGGGGCTGGCCGATGCGAAGGCCAGGACGATGGCGGTGGCCAGGGCGGCCAGTGTCGGAAGGTGTCTCATCGGCTTTCCATGCAAGGTGGAGGATCAGAAACGGGAACGGGCCAGGTGCTCGGCGACGACGCCGGCGGCCAGGAGATCGGCGGGAACTGGATCCCCGCAGGCCAGCGCGGCCGCGAGCCGGCCCAGGCCCTCGGCGCTCTGGATGCCGTAGCCGCCCTGGCCGGCGAGCCAGAAGAAGCCTTCGGCCTGGGAATCGAAGCCGACCACGGGCGTGCGGTCAGCGGCGAAAACACGCAAGCCGGCCCAACGGTGCCAGACCTTGGCCACCTGCGCGCCGGTGGCGTTCTCGAAGCGATCCACCGCGATGGCCACCTCGAGGTCCTCGGGCTGCGCGTCGCACGGCGGGCTCGGCTCCTCGTCGGCCGGCGACAGCAGCAGCCGTCCGCCGTCGGGCTTGAAATAGAAGCTCTCGTCGATCGCGATGGCGGCCGGCCAGCCGGCGCAGGCGAGGCCGCGCGGCGCATCCACCAGCATCGCGGTACGGCGCAGCGGGCGCAGGCCCACGGGCCGCGCGCCGGCCAGCCGCGCCACCTCGTCGGCCCAGGCGCCGGCCGCGTTCACGACCACGGGCGCGTCGCAGCGCGCGCCCTTCGTGTCGACCACCCAACGTCCGCCCACCCGCTCCAATCCTGTCACCTCGCAACCCAGCACCACGGTGGCGCCGGCCGCGCGGGCCTGGCGCAGGTAGCCCTGGTGCAGCGCGTCGACGTCGATGTCGGCCGATCCAGGCTCCAGCACCGCGCCGCCGAGGTAGCCGGGCTTGAACGCCGGCACGAGCTCGCTGGCCTCGGCGACGTCCAGGCAGCGCGTGCTGGCCGCGATGTCGGCGTCGTCGCGGAACGCCGCCAGCACCGCCATCTGCGTGGGCGTGGCGAAGAACAGCGTGGAGCGCGGGCTCACCAGCGGCGTGGGCGTGAACCAAGCGGGCGACTCGAACAGGAAGTCCTGGCTCGCGCGCGTGAGGGCCCGCACGGCGGCGTTGCCGTAGATCGTGGAGAACAGCGCCGCCGAGCGGCCGGTGGAGTGGTAGCCGGCCTGCGTCTCGCGCTCCAGCAGCGCCACCCGGCCGCGCCGCGACAGGTGGGCGGCCGCCGCGGTGCCCGCCATCCCGCCGCCGACGACGATGAAGTCGAACGCCTTGCCTTCAGCATCCATGGACATCGCTCAGAAGCTCGCCGTCAGCGTCATGCCGATGGTGCGCGGGCGCGCCAGCTCGACCTGCGCCGGGCCGCCGAGCGACATCTCCGCGGTCGACGTGCCCAGCTGCGCATGCGCGTCGAACACGTTGCGCACGTAGAGCGACAGCGAGACGCGGCCGAAGTCGATGCCGCCGTTCAGGTCCGCAAGCCAGTACTCGGGCATGCGATAGCTGCCACCGACGTTCGCGTCGCGCTCGCTCGCATAACGCTCCGAAGCGCCGACCCAGCCGGCGTGTCCGGCCACGTCGAACGACGCCTTCGCGCCAAGCGAGGCCGACAGGTTGGCGTTGTTGGGCAGGCGTTCGCCCGAGGTGCCCAGTCCGGGCGCGTCCTGCGTGAGGTGGCCGGCTATCGTCGACAGGCTGCCGACGACGGACCAGCGCGCGCTCGGACGCCACGTCGCGCCCAGCTCGAAGCCCTGGATCTCCGCCTTGCCGCCGTTGACGATCACGCCGAATCCGTTGACCGAGTAGACCTGCTGGATGTTGTTCCAGCGGATGTCGTAGATGGCCGACTGGATCGACAGCGTGTTGTCGAACAGGTCGCCCTTGTAGCCCGCCTCGTAGCTCCACAGCGAATCGTGCGCGAAGGTCGGGGGCGCGAGCGGCTTGCCGGTGGCCGGATCGTCCAGCACCGCGTTCGGGCCGCCCGGCCGGTAGCCGCTGGCCGCGCGAACGTAGACGTTGCTCGTGGGCGTGAGCGCGTAGCGCGCTGTGGCCAGCCAGGTCTTGGGCGTCTCCTTGGAGTGCGCGGGCGGCAGCGAGTTGCCGACCAGCGGGCCGCTGGAGTTCTGCGTGAAGTCCTGCTTGTTCTGCGCGACGCGCACGCCGCCCGTGAGCGCCAGCTTGGACGTCGCGTTCCAGGTGACGTCGCCGTAGGCCGCCATCTCGTCGTACTTGCTGATCAGGTCCAGTTGCGCCAGGTCCGCCAGGGGGCTGCCGCCCGCCAGCGTGTCGGCCACGTGCTGCTTCTGGTCGGCGGTCTCACGATCCCAGTACAGGCCCGCCAGCCATTCGATAGCCCCGCCGGCGGCCGAGGTGAGGCGGAACTCCTGCGTCGTCTTGTGCACGTCGGCCGCGATGTCCTCGCTGACGGTGTCCGGCGTGAAGCCGAAGAACTGGTTGATCAGCGGCGCGTAGACCGCGCTCAGGTCGTAGCGCTGCGACAGCTTCGTGCGCTGCACCGACGTGATCGAGTTCAGGCGCGCCGGCCCGAAATCGTATTCGAGGTCGACCGCGCCCTGGCTGGTGCGCACCGAATGCGGCTCGAGCAGCGCCTGCGTGCGCTCGTTCCAGCCGGCTACCGGCTTGCCGGTGGCCGCGTCGATGTCGGTGAAGTCGGCGTTGTCGCGCTTGATCTCCTGCGTCAGCGCGGTCGCCCGGACATGGAAGCGCGCGCTCGGTTCCACCAGCAGCGCCACGCGCCCGCCGTTGGTGTCGCCCTTGTTGAGGTTCTTGCCGGCCGCGGCGCCCAGCACGTCGACCCAGCCGCCCTCGTGGTCGTGGAAGGCCGCGACCCGCACCGCGGCGACGTCCGTCTTGAGCGGCACGTTGATCACCGCGTTCTCGGTGTTGCCGGCGCCTCCGCCCTTGGTGGCGCTCGCGCCGACCGCGACCTTGCCGGAGAGCTCGGAGGTGTCGGGCTCGTTGGTCACGTACTTGATCACGCCGCCCATCGCGCCGGCGCCGTACAGCGTGCCCTGCGGGCCGCGCAGCACCTCGATGTGGTTGAGGTCCAGCAGGGCCATGTCGAGCGCCGTCGCCGAGCCGGCGGCGAACGCGCTGCTGGAGCCGTAGGCCACGTCGTCGATGTAGGTGCCGACGGTGGCGATCGTCAGGTCGCCGGTGGTCACGCCGCGGATGCTGACCGTGCCCAGGCCCGGGCCGCCGTTGGTGCTGACGTCGATGCCGGGCTGGGCGCCCAGGTAGTCGACCAGGCTCTTCGCGCCCGACTGCTCCAGATCCACCGTCGACAGCCGATCCACCTGCATCGGCACCTCGCGCGCCGGCTCGCGGCGGCGCGAGGCCGTGACGTAGACCGTCTGCGTGGCGACGTCGCTGGCCGCGGGGGCCGGCGCACTGGCCGCGGGGGCCGGCGCGGCCGCCTGGGCCAGCGCCGGCACCGGCGACAACGCCGCAATGGCCAGCGCGGTGGCGGTCAGGTGGATGGCCGGGCGCGCGGCACGGACGGACGTGGACGGTGCGGTCTTGTTCATTGGCGATCCTTGGTGGAGAAGAAGCCGGTGACCCGGCCTCGTGAGCTTTCGGGTCGATGGCAAATCGTATCCATGTTTTTCTTTTTACACTAGTTTTTTCCGTTTTGGAAAACTAATCGTTTTCCATGAGATCTTTCTCGAAGCCACCAACTGATAGAGTCACGCCATGAAAGCTCCCCTTCCCGGCCCGGGCGAAACCATCCGCGCGGTACGCAAGCGCCACGGGCTGACGCTGACCGAGCTGTCGGCGCGAACGGGGCTGGCGGTGTCCACGCTGTCCAAGCTGGAGATGGGCCAGGTCTCGGCGTCGTACGACAAGCTGATGCTGGTCAGCAAGGGCCTGGCCATCGACATGGCGGAGCTGCTGGACGCGACGCCGCACGCGGGCGGCCCGGTGAACTACGGCGGCCGCCGCGTGGTGCACCACGCCGGCGAGGGCCAGCTCGTGGAGACGCGCAGCTACAGCCAGACCTACCTGGCCACCGAACTCCTGAACAAGCGCATGACGCCCATCCACGTGGAGCACCACGCGCGCACGCTCGACGAGTTCTTCGCCGAGTTCGGCGGGTTCATCCGCCATCCCGGCGAGGAGTTCACCTACGTCATCGAGGGCGAGATCGGCTTCCACACCGAGCTTTACGCGCCGCTGGTGCTCAAGGCCGGCGACTCGGTCTACTTCGATTCGGAGATGGGCCACGCCTACCTGAAGGCGTCCGAGGGGTCCTGCCGCACCATCACCACCTGCTCGCCGCGCGGCCGCGACGAGACGATGAAGGACACCTTCGTCAACGCGTCGGTCAAGCACGCGGGCGAGCCCGCGCCGGCGCGCAGGCGTCCCGTGGTCGCGCGCGCGAAGCCTGCGAAGAAGTAGGCGCAGCCGGGGGGGAGCGCATGCACATCGCCTTTGTCGACGAGAGCCTGCACGAGTCGCTGATCGACCTCATGCACGAGATGTGCGTCTTCTACAGCGAGGAGGCGCCGGTCTCGCGCGACGACATCCGTTCGAACCTGGTCGACAACCTGCTCGGCGGGCGCTCCGCCGTCCGCCTGGTGGTGGCCACGGAGGACGCGGGCGAGGTCGTCGGCCTGGCCGCCATCGCGCTGTTCAATTCGCTGGTCGATCCGGCGCCGGCGCGCCGCGGGCAGTTGCTGCTCAAGGAACTCTACGTGCGCCAGGCGCGCCAGCGCCAGGGCATCGGCAAGGCGCTGATGGCGTGGATCTCGCGCCACGCGGCCGAGCACGGGTGCGCGCGCATGGACTGGCACGTGAGCGCGTCGAACCGGCCCGCGCTGGCGTTCTACCGCTCGCTGGGCGCGCTGCACGTGGCCGGACGTTTGAGCTTCCGGCTGGGCGGCGATTTCCTGGCGCGGCTGGGCGACGGGGATGCGGACGAGGACGCGGCCTGAAAAAGGGGCGCGCAGGAGATTCCGCTCCCGTCCGCCACGTTTCGCAGTATTGAACCCGCCATGCACGGCAGTTAGGATGGCCGTCCATTCCGAGGAGGCCCCGAGTTGAAACGCGTGCCCGCTCCCGCGCCTGCGAAGCGCGTCGTCGCCAGCTCGCACGTGCACTCGGAGAGCCGGACGTCGTTCCGCTACGAGGCCACCTGGGACATCGAAGGACCGCTGCTCACCTGGAAGGCCATGGTGTCGCTGCCCGGACGGCGCTGGAGCCTGGCCGGCGGCACGCCGGAGTGGACGGGCGGCAACGAGGCCAAGGCCGTGCGCGACGACGTGGCGCGCAGCATCGACGGCCTCGAAGCCTGAACCTTCTTCATCGACTGCGCGCCTCCTGCAGCGGCACCGCCGTGGTCTGCTTCACGCGATCCAGCACGAAGCTGGTCTTGCAGTCCTGCACGCTGGGATGCTTGAGCAGCGTGTCCATCACGAAGCGCGAGTAGTGCGCCATGTCGCTCACCAGCACGCGCAGCAGGTAGTCCATCTCGCCGGTGAGCGAGCTGCACTCCACCACGTCGGGCCAGGTCTGCACCGACGCGCGGAACGCGTCCATGGGCTTGCGCATGTGCGTGTCCGATTGCTTCTCGAGCCGCACCGTGATGTAGGCCGTGAGCGAGAGCCCGACCGCCTCCGGTTTCACGAGCGCCACGTAGCCGGCGATGACGCCCGCCTCCTCCAGCCGCTTCACGCGTCGCAGGGTGGCCGACGGCGACAGGCTCACCTCGGCGGCCACCTCGTCGTAGGTGGCGCGACCATTGGCCTGCAGCACGCGCAGGATGCGCAAGTCGACGGTGTCGAGCTGAAATTGAGTGTCCATGACTCAATCTTGCAGGATTCCTGTGCAAATCGCCACTGGCCGCACGGATTTGCAGAAATGCTGCGGGGCCATTTCCCTATGATTCCTGCACCTAGCACCGGAGACCGCCATGAAAGACTTGTTCGACAACCCGATGGGCCTGCAGGGCTTCGAATTCGTCGAGTTCGCCTCGCCCGTGCCGGGCCTCATCGAGCCGTACTTCGAGATGCTGGGCTTCACCCTCGTGGCCAGGCACCGCTCCAAGGACGTGCTGCTGTACCGCCAGGGCGACATCAACTTCATCGTCAACCGCGAGCCGCGGAGCCTGGCCGGCTACTTCGCGGCCGAGCACGGCCCGTCGGCCTGCGGCATGGCCTTCCGCGTGAAGGATTCGCACAAGGCCTACGAGCGCGCGCTGTCGCTGGGCGCCCAGCCCATCGAGATCCCCACCGGCCCGATGGAGCTGCGCCTGCCCGCGATCAAGGGCATCGGCGGCGTGCCGATCTACCTCATCGACCGCTTCGAGGACGGCAAGTCCATCTACGACATCGACTTCGAGTTCATCGAGGGCGTCGAGCGCCGCCCGGCGGGCCACGGCCTGAAGCTCATCGATCACCTCACGCACAACGTCTACCGCGGCCGCATGGCGTTCTGGGCCGACTTCTACGAGCGCCTGTTCAACTTCCGCGAGATCCGCTACTTCGACATCCAGGGCGAGTACACGGGCCTCACGTCGAAGGCGCTCACGGCGCCGGACGGCATGATCCGCATCCCGCTGAACGAGGAATCCAAGAAGGGCTCGGGCCAGATCGAGGAATTCCTGATGCAGTTCAACGGCGAGGGCATCCAGCACATCGCCCTGCTGTGCGACGACATCATCCCGGTGATCGACAAGCTGCAGATGGCCGGCGTCGCGCTGATGACCGCGCCCAACGACGTCTACTACGAGATGCTCGCCGAGCGCCTGCCCGGCCACGGCCAGCCGGTGGCCGAGCTGCAGTCGCGCGGGATCCTGCTGGACGGATCCACCGAAGGAGGCAAGCCGCGCCTGCTGTTGCAGATCTTCTCGCAGGTGCACTTGGGCCCCGTGTTCTTCGAGTTCATCCAGCGCAAGGGCGACGACGGCTTCGGCGAAGGCAACTTCAAGGCGCTGTTCCAGTCGATCGAGCGCGACCAGATCCGGCGCGGCGTGCTGAGCCCCGAAGCGGCGGCGTAGCGCCTCAAGGCCGGGCGTTCTCCGCCAGCCAGTCGCGCAGGCGCCGCACGCCCTCCACGAGCCGCGCCGTGTCCCGGGTCGCGAAGCACCAGCGCAGCCAGCCGCCCGCCTCGGGCGCGAACGCGGCGCCGGGCGCCAGGCCGAGGCCGGCCTCGGTCACCAGCCGCCGGGCGACCTCCAGCGAGTCGTCGAATCCGGCGATGCGGAAGAACGCGTACATGCCGCCGCGCGGCGTGGCCAGCTCGACGCCCGGAATGGCGTCCAGCAGCGGCACCAGCGTGTCGCGGCAGGTCTTCAGGTGCGCCACGATGGCCGGCGTGATCTCCTCGCGGTGCGCCAGCGCGGCGAGCGCGGCGCGCTGCGTGAACACGCTGGCGCACGAGGTGTTGAACTCGATCAGCTTGCCCAGCGCGTCGGTGAGCGCGGCGGGCACCACCAGCCAGCCCAGCCGCCAGCCGGTCATCAGGAAACTCTTGGAGAAGCTGTGCGCCACGATCAGCCGGTCGCCGGGCTCCGCGATGTCGAGGAAGCTGGGCGCGCAGGCGTTGGCCGTGGGTTCGAAGTACAGCCGCTCGTAGACCTCGTCGGCCAGCAGCCAGGTGCCGGTGCCGCGGCAGTGATCGAGCAGGCGCCGCTGCTCGTCGCGCGTGAGCGTCCAGCCGGTGGGGTTGTTGGGCGCGTTGACCACCAGCATCCGCGTGCGCGGCGTGACCGCGGCCAGCAGCGCGGCCATGTCCAGCGTCCAGGCGCCGTCCACGGGCGCCAGCGCGACGCGGCGCACCGTGGCGCCCATGATCGCGGGCTGCGCGACCAGGTTGGGCCACACCGGCGTCACGACGACCACCTCGTCGCCGGCGTCCACCAGCGCCTGCGACGCGAGCATCAGCCCGTTGACGCCGCCCGACGTGACGACGATGCGCTCCGCGCCCACCGGCGGATGCAGCGCGCTCGTGTAGCGGGCGAGCGCGTCGCGCAGCTCGGGCAGGCCCAGGTTCTGCGCGTAGAAGGTCTCGCCGCGCTCCAGCGACTCGATGGCGGCGCGCCGGATCACCTCCGGCGTCACCTCGTCGCTCTCGCCGAACCAGAACGGCAGCACGTCGGCGCGACCCATGCCGGCGTTGGCGATCTCGCGGATCAGCGAGCCCTGGAGGCTTTGGATGGCGTGGCGCATGGGGGAATAAGTCTACCCTCCGCCTATCGGCTGCGGTGCGAGCGCCTTCGGGCGGCCGCGCGGCGCTCATGCTACGCGGTCCGGCCTTGTCCGCCCGCCCCGGTGTCAGCCCGGCCTCAGGCGATGAACCCGATGAAGCCCAGCGAGCGCGCGCGCATGACGGCGTGCTTGCGCGAACCCGCCTCGAGCTTGCTGAACAGGTTCTTGAGATGCCACTTCACCGTCTCGTCGCTGACGGCGATCGATTTGGCGATCTCCTTGTTCGAGTAGTTCTGCGCCAGCAGCAGCAGGATGCTGCGCTCCTTCGGCGTGAGCGTGCGCGAGCCCGCGCGCCGCGGGCGCTCCTCGCCGCCGTCCTGCGATCCCGCGGGAGCGGCCGCCGCATCGCCGGCGCCGCGCCGGCGCAGCCGCACCAGCGCGAGCGGGTAGTTCATCTTCTGCTGCGCTTCCTTCTCGTTGGATTCGAGCGCCTGCCGCGCGTATTCGTAGGCCCGCGCGTGGTCGCCGGCCTCGGCCCAGCGCTCGGCAAGGAAGGTGAAGAGCCGGGCCGGCGCCTTCCAGCCGGCGATGCGCCGCCCCTCGACGAGCGCGGCCTCGGCGTAGTGCAGCGCCGCGGTGGGCAGGCACATGCCGGGCGGCGCGGGCAGCGCGAAGCGGTGATGCAGGTCGGCGAGGACGTCCGTCACCCCCACGTGCAGCGAATGCAGCTCCGACTCCTCGATGAGCGCGCGCGCCTCGGCCAGCGCGGCGAGCGCCTCCTGCGGCAGGCCGGCGGCGGCGAGCCCGCGCGCCTGGAAGATGAGGTTGAGCGCCAGCGTGTGCTTGAAGCCGGTTTCGCGATACAGCGCGATGGCGCGCTTCATCGGCTCCAGGGATTCCTGCGCGCGGCCCATCGCGCGCAGCGTCTCGGCCAGCGACGCGCAGGCGATGCCCAGGTGCAGGCCCGGCGCGCCGATGGACAGCGCCACGATGGCCTCGCTGAGGATGCCGCGGCTCTCCTCGAACGCGCCGAGCGTCTGCATCAGTTCGCCCACGCGGGTGTTGGCGGTGCCGATCAGCGTGGGCCAGCCGGTGGCGTTGGCGCGCGCGGCCGCCGCCTCGAAGCATTCGGCGGCCAGGCCGAGGTCGCCGAGGCCCTGCATGGCCGCGCCGGCGTTGATCATGGCCACGATCTCGAGGCGCACCATGCCCACCGCCCGCGCCTGCGCGGCCGCGTGCCGGTACAGCGGGGCCGATTCGGCCGGGTCACGGTACGACAGCGCCATGCCGCGCGAGGCGCTCCACAGCGCGTCCCAGGCCGTGGCGGCCTCGGGATGGCCGTCGCCGGGAGGCTGCAGGCCGATGCAGTGATCGACGCCCGACTTCTCGTAGCCGCGCTCGAAGCTGAGCCAGGCCTGCGCGATCGCGAGCCGGTCGGGCGCGTCCACGGCCTTGAACGCCGCGATGGCCGCCTCGTGGGCGGCCATCTCGCGGGGGCGCTGCACGCGCATCTTGGCCAGGGTCGCCTCCACCAGCCACGCATCGCCGTCGGCGAACGGGTCGGCGCCGGCGTCGTGGTGCTGGCGCGCCTCGGCCAGCCAGCGTTCGGCCACGTCGAAGTCGCACAGCAGCGCCGAGGCCTCGCACGCGGCGAGCGCGGCGCGCACGCGATGCGCGTCGGGGCGGCGCACGCCCTCCTGCGACGGCACCAGCAGCGGCACGACGCCGTCGACCAGCCGCAGGGCACGGGCGCTGTCGCGCTGGCGCAGGTGCCAGGCCAGCGCGATGGTGGCGGCGAGGACGTGCTCGTCCCACGGGTGCGTGAGAACCTCCTCGAGGATCGAAAGTTCGGCGTCGACCGCGAAGAGCTTCATCCGCTCGATTGTAGGTGGGAGGACACAGGGTTTCGCCGGGCCGTCACGCCGGCCCGCGCTCGGCATCCCTGTGCAATCATCGCGGCCAGAAGGGACCTCTCACGTGAATTCCACGCTCTCCGCCGCACTGGCCCGATCGTTCACCGCGGGCGACCTCGTGAGCGTGATCCTGGTCATGTTCGCGGGGGTCTACGCGTTCGTCTGGCGCCGCGACCGCGACCCCGGCATGGGCTGGTTCGCCTGGACCTGGGCGCTGGGCGCCGCCTGGTTCGGAACCGAGCCCTGGCAGCACAACGACGGGCCCTACGCGGTGGTCTCGCCGTTGACGCTCATCCTGTTCGGCGTGTTCTTCACGCTGAGCGTCGGCCTGGTCGACTACCTCGCGACGGATCCGCCCATGCGGCGGCGCCTTCTCGCCATCGTGCTGTCGGCCGGCGCCCTGTTCTGGGTGATGCCGGTGGGCATCCTCCTCTTCGACCTGCACGTGCGGCGCTCGCTCGCCAACCTGCCGCTCGTCTTCTGGTATGGCGCGCTCGGCGGTGTGGCGTTCTGGGCCGGCCGGCGCGAGCCCGGTGCCGGACATCGCTTCGTCGCCCTGACGCTGTGGTCGGTGCCCGTCATCACGGCGTCGCTGGCCGTGCTGCACGTGGAGACGCCGGTGCTGCGCTTCTACGCGGTCATCCCGCTGTTGCTGCTGGCCCTGGTCCTGCTCACGGCCACGCTGCTGCGCCGACGCCGCGCGCTGGAGGCGGAAGTCGCGCTGCGCGCCGCGGCCGAGGCCGAGGTCACGCAGTTCAACGCGGCCCTGGCCGCCCGCGTGGACGGGCTCGTGGCCGAACGCACCGAGGCGCTGTCGACGGCCACGCGCGCCGCCGAGGCCGCCAACGAGGCCAAGAGCTCGTTCCTGGCCAACATGAGCCACGAGATCCGCACGCCGATGAACGCCATCATCGGCATGACCGACCTGGCGCTGCGCAGCCCGGACCTGCCGCCGCGCGTGGCGTCGTACCTGGGCCGCATCGGCGGGGCGGCCGAATCGTTGTTGACGATCATCAACGACATCCTGGACTTCTCGAAGATCGAGTCGGGCAAGCTGGAGATCCAGGTGGACGAGTTCGCGCTGCAGGAGGTGCTGGACAAGGTCACGACGCTCGTGGCCCAGGCCGCCAGCCGCAAGGGCCTGGAGTTCCTGCTCGCCACCGCGCCCGGCGTGCCGGCGCGGCTCCTGGGCGATCCGCTGCGCCTGGGCCAGGTGCTGCTGAACCTGTGCAGCAACGCCGTGAAGTTCACCGAGCAGGGCGAGATCGTCGTCGTCACGGTCAAGGCCGACGCCTCGCGGGACGGCCGCGTCACGCTGCGTTTCACGGTGCGCGACACCGGCATCGGCATGGACGCCGAGCAGATGAGCCGCCTGTTCCAGCCGTTCGACCAGCTCGACGCCTCCATCACTCGCAAGTACGGCGGCACCGGCCTGGGCCTGGCGATCAGCCGCCAGCTCGTGGAGCTGATGGGCGGCGAGATCGGCGTGCGCAGCACCGCCGGCCGCGGCAGCGAGTTCTTCTTCACGCTGGGCTTCGGCACCGTGGCCGGCGCCCCGGATCCCGCGGCCGCGCCGGACTGGTCGCACCTGCGCGTGCTGGCCGTGGACGACAGCGCCAACGCGCGCGAGATCCACGCCGGCCTGCTGGGCGGCCTGGGCTGCCGGCATGCCGAGGTCGACGGCACCGAGGCCGCGCTGCGGACGCTGGCCGACGCCGCCGCCGCGGGCACGCCCTACGACCTCGTGCTGGTCGACTGGAAGATGCCCGGCGGCGACGGCTTCGAGCTGGGGCGCCGGATCCGCGCCGCCTTGCCGCCGGACGCCCGCCCCAGGCTCGTGCTGGTGACGGCCTACGGCGACGAGTCGCTGGCCCAGCGCGCGTTGGCCGAGGGCTTCGACAGCTACCTGAGCAAGCCCGTCGGCGCCCCGGCGTTGCAGGCGGTGCTCGACGCGGCCTTCGGCAAGGCCGCCGCGGCGCCGCGGGCCGACGGCGCGCGCGGCGCGAGCGTCGCCACGCCCTTGACGGGGCGCCGGCTGCTGCTCGTCGACGACAACGAACTCAACCGCATCGTGGCGGTGGACCTGCTGGCCGGCGTCGCGGGCGCGCACGTGACCGAGGCGCACACGGGACGCGAGGCGCTGAGCCACCTGGAGGCGGCCGCCGGCGGCGCGCCGTTCGACCTGGTGCTGATGGACGTGCAGATGCCCGACATGGACGGCCTGGAGGCCACGCGCCACATCCGCGCGCAGCCGGCGCTCGCCGGCCTGCCGGTGCTGGGCATGACGGCCCACGCGCTCGCGCGCACTCGCCAGCAATGCCTGGACGCCGGCATGAACGAGGTCATCGTCAAGCCCTTCGATCCGAACGAGCTGTTCGCGGAGATCGCGCGCTGGCTGCCTTCACCCACGCCGGCCGCGGTCCGCCTCGACGCCGGCGCGGACGGCGACGGCGCGGCGGTGTCGTTCGAGCTGGGCCTGGCCCGCTGCCTCAGCCGCCACGACCTCTACCTGCGCGTGCTGCACCGCTTCCTCGACACGCGCCGGCACGACGCCGACACGCTGCGCGCCGCTCACGCGCGCGGCGACCACGCGGCCATGGCGAACGTGGCGCACAACACCGTCTCCACCGCCGGCACCATCGGCGCGACGCGGCTGTCGGAGATCGCCGCGCACATGCAGGAGAGCATGCGCACTGGCAACGCGGGCGCCCTGCCGCCGCTGGTCGACGCGTTCGCGCGGGCGCACGGGCGCGTGATCGAGGCGCTGGGCAAATTCATCGCCGCGCAATGAGCCGGGATGCGGCGGCCCTCGGCCGCCTCGAACGGCAAGGCGACCCCTCGTTCTAGGGGTGGCGCGGCACCGGGAACCACCTACCTCCCCCCGTATCCGCGCGCGGCGCGGCCATTCACGCACGAAGTGCCGCGTCGCTGGTCTGGACGCCGGCGGGACGGCCCCTCGACAACGGGCAGCGGACCGGCTACCGTGCGGCGCGCGCTCCGCGATATCGCCGGTCTGGCCGGCCGACTCGTGGCAGGCGCGAACCCCGGGGAGGAGAACATGGAAGCAACGACGCCGGAAGGCGAGATCGGATCGGGCGGCATGGGCACCGTCGCGATCTGGGAGCTGGAAGTCGACGAGAAGGACACCGAGATCGGCGACATGACCGATGTCCTGCAAGGCAATCTCCGCGAGCGATGCCACAGGCGCTACCACCCGCCCGGCGGCAACACCCAAGGGATCGCCGGTTCTGCCAAGGCCCTGACCAACGGTGGCGACTCGCTCTGCATCACCGGGCACTCCAGCTATTACATGAATGGCCGCGTCAAGCGCCTGGACGAGCGCCAGCTTGGCGGCTATCCGATCGAGGTCGTCAGCGCGGAACTGAGCTCGTTGCTGCTGTACCCCGGCTATACGCACATCGAGCTGTGGTGCTGCGAAACCGCGCGCAACAACTCCAGCGAGCAACTGCAGGGCGGCGCGGACCTGTCCTTCTCGACGGCGTTCGACTTCCAGAAGTTCCAGCAGGTGCAACAGACGACCACCCACGCCAACGTGAGCACGCTGGACTATCTGTGCATGAAGGTCGTCGAGAAGCTCCTGCGCGACGACAAGTTCGCGCGGGTCGACACACTGTCCATCGTCGGCCTGACCGGCGTCGGCTACTTCATGAATGGCATGCACAAGATCCTCACGATCGGCCCGAGCGCCCGTGAGGAGGCACTCGAGCTGCGCACGCTCGAGGCGGAGCGCGCGGCCCTGGTGCGGCACAAGAAGAAACCGAACCCGGATCAACTCGCGAAGATCGAGAAGCTGGACAACAAGGTCCGGACGGCGCTCGATACCCGAGGGTGCCACTACGTCGTGAACACGCTCAATTTCAAGGAACTTCGCGAGGCCGAGGAGAAGCGCCGCGTGGCAGCGAAGCAAGCCGCGCAACCGGTCGCCTCGTCATCGGGCGCGGACTCGGGCAAGAAGAAAAAGGGCGGGTGGAACGACACGCGCAAGTGAGCGCCGCGCCACGGCTGCGCGACGTCGCGCCTGCCGACCTCGACGCGCTCGCGGCGCTGCGCCGCCGCGCCGTGATCGCGGTCGAGGCGCCCTACACGGCCGACGAACTCGCGGCGTGGGCCGACGTCGACCTCGGCGGCCTGCGCACGGCCGTGGCGACCGGCTCCGGCGCGGTCGCCATCGCCGAGGTCGACGGCGCGCCCCAGGGCTTCGCGTGGGTCGAGGCCGGCACGCGCCCGCACCTGCGCAGCCTGTACGTCGACCCGCGCGCCAGCCGGCGCGGCGTGGGCACGCTGCTGCTGCGACGGTCGGAGCAATGGGTGCGCACCCAGGGCGGGCGGTGGCTGTTCGTCGCGGCCTCGCTCAACGCCGTCGGCTTCTACGCGGCGTGCGGCTACGCCTCCGATCAGCCCTTCGCCGTGCGCCTGGACGGCCCATCCGGCCCGCTGCAGCTGGCGATGCGCAAGATGGTCCGCCGGCTCGACTGAACTGGTTGTCCACGCGCGGCACGCCCTTCGGCGCCGTCGCGTCGGTGCAGTCGCCGGCGCCGGTGACGCATACGTGCCACGAGCTGCCGCCGCTGATCGACGCGTTCGCGCGGGCGCACGGGCGCCTGATCGAGGCGCTGGGCGAATTCATCGCCTGGCAATGAGTCAGGATGCGGCGGCCCTCAGCCACTCGAACACGCGGTCGGCCATCGGCGTGCGTTGCGTGAGGCGGCTGCGCATCGCCCACAGCGGCGGCCGCGGCGTGGCGGGCACCTGCGCCAGCTGCACGCAGCGGCCCGTGGCCAGCGCGTCGGCGGCCAGCACCCGCGACACGTAGGCGATGCCCGCGCCGCGCTCGGCGGCGTCCAGCAGCAGGCGCTCGTCCTCGATCGTGGCGGCCCGGGTGCGCCGGGACCTCGGGCCAGCCGCCGGCAGCGCGCCGCCCCACTCGGGCGCGCTCTCCAGGAACAGCAGCGGCGCCTTGTCCAGCACGCGCGGGAACGCGACGCCGGCCAGGGTGTCGGCCAGGCGCGGGCCGCACACGGCGACCTCGCGATCCTCGAGCAGCAGCGCGCACTCGATGTCGGGGCCCTGCAGCGGCCGGCGCGACACCACCAGGTCGACGTCGATGCGGTCGATGGCCGCGACGTCGCGCTCCGACATCAGCCACACCTCCAGGCCGCCGTGCGCCGCGCGCAGCGCCTCCAGCCGCGGCAGCAGCCAGCCGTGCGCGAAGTCGGGCGGGCAGGCGAGCAGCAGCGACTGCTTGTTGCGATAGGGCTCGATCCGGGCGAAGCCGGCGCGCAGGCGCTGCAGCGTGTCGGTGGCCGTCTCCATCAGCAGCTTGCCGGCGCCCGTCAAGCGCACGCCGTGGCCCTGGCGCACGAACAGGCGCTGGCCCACGTGGGCCTCCAGCTTGAGGACGCGCTGGCTCACGGCCGACTGCGTCAGGTCCAGCTCGTCGGCCGCGGCCGACATGCTGCCCAGCCGCGCCGCCGCCTCGAACGCCACGAGGCCGGAGAACGGGGGTTCGTTGCGCGCCGAGGTATCAGTAATATTCATATCTCTTCGGAGCCGGCTAATGGGCAACGGGGTGTCGATTTGCGAGCATGGAGGCCTGGAACCAACGAGTCTTCCCCATGAGCGAACCGATCCGCGACACCGATCATGCCATCCATCGCACGAGCCACCTGGGCTACGCGGGCGAGAACACCTATTCGGGCGTCTTGTCCTTCATGCGCCGGCGCTACACCCGCGACCTGGCCGGCGTGGACGTCGCCGTCACCGGCGTGCCGCTGGACCTGGCCACCACGTTCCGCACCGGCGCGCGCCTGGGCCCCGCCGCGATCCGCGCCGCCACCGCGCAATTGAACGAGAAGATCCACCCCTGGGGCTTCGGCCCGTGCGACCACCTGGCCATCGTCGACTACGGCGACTGCCCGCTGGACAACCACCGCCCCGCCACGATCGCGGACAGCATCACCGACCACGCGCGCCGCATCATCGCCGGCGGCACGACGATGCTCACGCTGGGCGGCGACCACTTCATCACCTACCCGATCCTGAAGGCGCACGTGGACAAGCACGGCGGCCCGCTGTCGCTGATCCACTTCGACGCCCACTGCGACACCTGGGCCGACGACGCGCCCGACTCGCTCAACCACGGCACGATGTTCTACAAGGCCATCAAGGACGGCCTGATCGACCCGAAGCGCTCGGTGCAGGTCGGCATCCGCACCTGGAACGACGACTTCATGGGCGTGAACGTGCTGGGCGCCGACTGGGTGCACGAGCACGGCGTGAAGGCCACGATCGCCCGCATCCTCGAGATCGTCGGCACGAACAAGAGCTACCTCACGTTCGACATCGACTGCCTCGACCCGGCCTTCGCGCCCGGCACCGGCACCCCGGTGGCCGGCGGCCTGAGCAGCGCGCAGGCGCTGGCCATCCTGCGCGGCCTGGTGCCGGTGAAGCTGGTGGGCCTGGACGTCGTCGAGGTCGCCCCGTCGTACGACCACGCCGAGATCACCGCCATCGCCGCTGCCCACGTGGCCGCCGAGATGCTCTGCGTGCTGGCCGCGCAGCGACGCTGAGAACGGCCTTTCGCCGCCTGGCGGCACCGCCATGGACACTCGCCAAGCCTGGGCCGCGTCCGCTGCCTTCGGCGCGGAGGAGTGCGTGACGACTTGTCGATGGCGTGAACGGCAGTTCGCGACCCATCAGTGACATTCGGAACCCCGAATTCGTCGCCGAAAAGCAGTCGCTAGCGCCAGGGCTCCAGCCTGAAGGTGCTGAGCACCTGCTCCAGCGTGGCTTTGTCCTGGCGATACCGGCCCTTGGACGTGACAAGAGTCGCCGTGTACACAGGGCCACCGCGCGGACGAAACGCCATGACCGCTTCTTCGATCTGATCCGTTCCTGATTGGGTCATCGTGACCGCGGAGGCCGGGAGCCGGCCCAACTTAGCCGTATGCCTCCGGGACGTCACGCTTGCGTCGGTCTGGGTGGCCTCATTCACCAGGCGCTCCAGCCCCTCTTGAGGTGCCTTCCACTCCAAACTATTCGGCTCGCCGTATAGGACGATGAACGCATCACAGTTCGGAGTCAAGGCGATGCTGACGCCGCGTTCTGGCCCACTCTGCGAGCCACGTCGGCCTACATAGGCACTCGGAACCTGCACCGAAAATCCCTCGGCGAAATTCGTATAGCGGCCGGTAACGTGCTCTCCTTGGCACTGTGCTGCACGCCAATCTGGAGCGGCTAACTCTAGGGCTGAGACAAGCAGCATGGTGAGCATGTACGGACTCTCCTTCTAGTAGGACACGCAACGCCAGACGCCCAAAAGCAGGCGTCCGCGAACGGCAGAAAATGGCCGGGTGCAGCCTTAGCGTGTCGCGCGAGCCCTCATCACGAATAGATGAGCGTGATGGCCAAGAAGAAGCGCACCAACAGGGTGAAGGCGACCTGTTTCAGTCTCTTCTCGAAGAGCCTTGGATTTTCCCGGATCCATTTAGCAAATGCGTCGGCCTTGAGCCTCACCGTGTGATCCGCCGGCAAAACACGGGTGACGACGAACACAACGCCACCAACTGATGCGACGAGGGCCAGGAAGGCCGCCATGAGGACAATGCCGGTCATGAGTTGGATCTGAAGTTTGAGGCGGACACGCACGGCCCTGACCACCACACCCCCGTCGGCGCCACGCCGTTGATGCTTGCTGCGGCGGCCGGAAACGCTGCACTGGTGGAAGCCTTGCTCGCCAAGGGCGCGGACGCCGCCCTGCGCGACGAGTTCGGCCACACGGCCTGGGATCATGCAGTCAGCCGTGCAATGCAGGACGCCGAATTTGCGCACGTTGGCCTGGCGGCCGTGTGCGACCAGCTGGCCCCGCCGGCCATCGACGTGCAGACGGATGGTTGGCTCGTTCGGCTTGATCGCAGCCAGGGCGAGTACTGGGTCTTGATGCTGATGTTGGCTGGCCTGAAAACGCAGTGGTCCCGGTGCGTGACGCGCAGACTGGAGTTGTGGAAGTACCACCAGGGATATTTCGCGGACCAACTGCACGACGTGCTCGCCGCTCTGCCAGTCTGGCTCTGGCCGGACAAACGCCGCAAGCGCACCTATGTCAACCAAGTCCTTGCGCGCGCCGAGAGCGGCAGCACGTATCGGCCGGCGCGAAAGCTGTGGGTGCGTGCGCGCAACGGCTACTATCTCCCCAACCCGGACATGCAACTCCGCGTTGGGGATGACTGGGTTCCTGTCTACGAGGCGTTGGTGCTGGCCTGGATTGATCGAGGCTGTGGCCGCGACGAGCTGCACGGCGTCAGGCCGACAAACATCGTCAAACAGCTGAGCGAGCCCGTCGTCTTTTGACCGCCGACCAAACGAAGGCCGTGCTCCTCGTTGATTTGGAGCTCGAGGAAGGTGCCTGCCGCGCTTGGTAGTCATCGGCGGCGCGATACAAGCCTATGTCGAGCAGTTGCCAACCCTGGTGTGGAATATGCGGCATCAAATGAATTGAGGCGTCGCCGCGGCGCCACCCAGCACGTCTCGCACTACCTCAGTGAACACCGTCCACTTGGGCGGCAGCTCCGGAAGCGTGTACAGGCCCTGCCCCGGAGCGTCCGCGTCGCAGACAGCGATCCAGACGGCCACAAGCTGGGCGAAAGGAATGGAACTCAGCGTGGTCAGGCGCAGTTCAGGCGCCTCGTCGAGCACCCGGCTCTCCAGCAAGGAGACGTCGCCGCGCACAAGCACATCGCCGCGCGAGTTCACTGCATAGTGATTCAAGCCGCCATCGGCGCCCGGCGCCGCGGCGATGGCGTAGAGCCTTGCGCCACCGCTTCTGATCGCCATCACCTCCAACAGCGCTTCGGCGAAGAGACGGATGCTGTCCGGAGGAGCGATCAACATGGCATGGCGCTTGAGGGATCGATCCATCGATTATGCGTCCGTGATTCGGCAGCGTTCCGCCCCTGGCCGACCGCGGAGATAGGACTCGGCCTGTCACCCACCGTCGCCGCGTCGGCGCTGCCTTTCCTCTTCCAATCGTTCGGCCTCGCGAGCCATATCGCGCCGGATCTTCTCGATCCGAACGGATTCTTCCTCAAGGCGTGCGAGCTCGCTTTCGCTGAACCTCAAGTTTTCCGGCAGAGGTGCCTTGCACGATTCGCAAGCCGCAACTCGTCTGTTGAAAACCGTGAATCCGCAAGCTGGGCACCTGAATCTGGATGAGTCGGCCATCGAAATAGGTCTGTCCACTGCGACATGGATTTCTGCACAGAGCTGTAGCGTACCGACCGCCGCCCATCTTGCCAACCCGCAAGCTGACATGCGTCTGCGCCCGCTCCCGGCCAATGCTTGGCGTCTGATCGCGCGACTATGGACGAGTTCCCCCACCGCCGGGGTCTGATTGTTGCCCTGCTCAGGAAGAGGACATGCGAGATTCAGGCTTCATCCTCAACGAAACTCAGCCCAACATGCTGGCTGCGACGGCGCGCTCGGCCTTGCCATGCTGAAATGCGTTCGGGGGAAGACTCGGGCGTTGGTTCGAGCAGTCCGCATGGGAGGCGACGAGGCCGGATGGTTTCACCTCACGATCGCTGGCATCCGATATTTGGAGGACTGCGTCAGATCACCCCAGGAAAGCGTGCATCGCCATGGGACTACGAGGGAAACTGGTCGCACTGTTCTTCATCGGCTTCGCATCGACGTGCAGCCTGGGCATCGCCATCCTCATGCGCAACCTGGGATCCGACTTCGCCGACATGGAGCGCAATGAGGCCCTGAGGCTCAACGACCAGCTCGCGCGCAATTTCAACGCCGAACTCGAGCATCTGAACGAACTCAACACGGACTGGGCAAACTGGGCGGGGATGTATACGTTTTCCCAAACTCTATCGCCCGAGTTTGCTGAGGCCGAGATCGGTACTGGAGCACTTGCCAGCGCAAAATTGAGCTTCGTAGCGATCTATGACAACGACCACCGACGCACCTTCCTAAGGGCGGCCACCGATCTCGTCGACCAGGAATCCAATCAAGGCCTGTCAAGGACTCTCGAAGACATGCAGCGTCTCTACGACGTACATGGAACCACAAAGACCTGCAGCCTGCATCGAGCCGACGGCGAGATCTATCTTCTCTGCTGGCAATACATACATCACAGCGATGGATCGGGTGAGCCGCACGGCACGCTCCTCATGGGACGATTACTGGACGAGCACATCTTGCGAAGAATCCAGAACCAGAGTGCGCTCGATTTCGAGATTGAAAATTCACTCCCGGACACGATTCCCCGCAATCTTGAGGTTACCGGCAGCACTATTCTCACCGATTCGTTGGTGATCGGCGGACTGGACAAGCACATGCTGACGGGCAGGATGCTGGATGCGTCGGGCCAGCCCGTCTTCCTGTTCCATATACGCCTGCCGGCAGACATCGAGCGTAGCGGACGACAGATCACTTGGCGGGTCGTCCTGGTTTTCATGGTCGGAGCGTTGCTCAGTGGCGTGTTGCTTATTCTGGGCGTGCAGTACTTCCTCGTGCGGCGATTGCAGCTCATGGAACGTCAGCTCCGCAACGTAGGCGCGGCCGGCGGATGGCCGGAGCAAATCGCCGCACCGCCCGGTCGGGACGAAATCGCAACCCTCGGGGAGGCCATCAATCGCATGCTGCGAGTGCTGCGGGAGCAAGGACAGGCACTCGAGCTTCTATCGCTGACCGATCCGCTGACGCGCCTGGCGAACCGGCGCGCCTTCGACCGGCACCTTGCCATCGACACAAGCCTGAGCCGACGCAGCATGGTTCCCCTGTCGTTGCTGGTACTCGACGTGGATCATTTCAAACCTTACAACGACCTCTATGGGCACCCCGCTGGCGACAGGGTGCTGGCAGCCATCGGCCAGATACTGCGTGAGGCCGCCAGTCGGCCCACCGACCTCGCCGCCCGCATCGGCGGGGGAGAGTTCGCGATCCTGCTGCCCAACACGACGCTGGAAGGGGCGGTTCGCGTGGCGACAAGGATCCACACGGCGCTAGCGGCGCAGGCGATTGCGCATGCAGCTTCATCGGCAAGCGAGCAAGTCACCGTGAGCATTGGGGTGACGCAGGCCAAGCAGGACGAGGCGGCAGACGAGTTCGTCACTCGGACTGATAAGGCGATGTACGCCGCCAAGAACGCTGGACGCAACCAGACCTACGCACTCGGTGCCTCCGAAAGTGCATTGGCGCCGGCCAGAAATTGAACGTCTGTTGAGGAGAGGTCCGGGCGTGGTTCACAGCCAGGTACCACGGATGCCCTTGCCGTTGTCGCGCCGGAAGTCGGCGATGGTCTTGAAGTCCGGCGCCAGGCGGCCCGTCAGCCACATCACCTCCAGATTGCGCTGGCACTCGCGCTCGAGTCGCCGGCTCGACTGAACACGGTTGAGGTAGCCATAGATGTAGATCTTGAGCAGCACCGTTGGGTGGTACGACGGCCGGCCCGCCTCCGCGGCTTGGACGCCCTCGAAGCCGAGTTCCGCGAGATCGAGTTCGTTGACGAATGCGTCGACTACCCGCACTGCGTTGTCCTCGGCGATGAAATCGTCCAGCGACTCCGGCAGCAGCGTGACCTGGCGCCGATCATGTCCTTCGATGAACCTGGGCATACCGATCCCTTCTCGATAGGCTTCGGAAGCCTACGCGGCCAGCCTCATTGGCGGACCGGGGTTTTCACACACCCTCGGCCGGGCGCAGCCCTAGTTCCGACGTGACGCCGAAGTGTTCGTGCCGTGTTCCCGATCCGCACGGCGGAGCGATTCCTCTAGCTACGCAATGCGCAGCGCGATGACGGCTGCCGAGAAGACGATGGTCGAACAGATCTCCAGCGCAGCGACTACCGCGATGGGCACTGCGATCCAGGACGATGCGCCGCAGGCGCAGAGGAGAGCAGACAGGCCCAGCGATACCCCCGCCAGGACTGCGTGGACCTTGACATAGTGAGGCAGCCAGCGGCGCAGTGCCTCGATGTTGGAGACGAACATTGCATGCTGCAGGAACACGTCGCCGTGCGGTTCGCGGGCGATGCCAACCGGCAACAGGTAGCGCAACAGAAGTGAGTTGGGCAATGACATGGCATGGGACGCGCGTTCCGGCACCAAAAGACTAGCCGATGGCGCGGTCGAGCGCCGGCCGGATCGCCCAGAGACCGGACTTCCAAAATGGAAGAACGCGTGTCACTCCGCGTGCAACGTTTGGCCTCGGCCCAACTATCGGCGTCGCGACGAGTTACCCAGGAGCCGACGTTCGCGCAAGGCCGCCGCCGACAGGGGCCTCGACCTTAGCCGGTCTTGCACTCGGCAGTAGTGGCATAGTCAAAGTCTGTCCGCCAACCAGCACCCCATGCCGACCCGCCACTTTCTCGATCGCCCTGACACTCGGCTATCGTGGCTGGACTTCGGCGGCTCGGGGACTGTGCTGCTTTGCCTGCACGGGCACTTTGGCTGTGCTCGCAACTTCGCGCCGCTGGCCGAGGCACTTCGCGGAGCGTGGCGGGTCGTGGCGCTCGACCAGCGCGGACATGGATGGAGCGGGCATCCGCACCAATGCGGTCGCGGCGTGTACGTCGACGACGTCGGCGCGCTGTTGGACAGAGTCTCGCCCGGCGTGCCGGCGCATCTGCTTGGGCACTCGCTGGGCGGCGCCAATGCCTATCAGTTCGCAGCACGCCATCCGCACCGCACGGCAAGTCTGGTCCTGGAAGACATGTCGTATCGATTCGGTGGCTGCGAACCGCTCGGCCTGGGCTGGCCGCGGCGCGTCGATAGTGCGGACGCCTTGCTGCGCGTGCTCGCGCGCGACGGAGCCGGTCACGATCGAAGCGAAACCGTGACCCAACCCGGTGGAACGGTCTCGTCCGTCCCTTCCGATCGGCCAAGGTCCGCCGCATCGGCGAACGGCGCATGCCCGGACTCCTGGCCGTCGCCGTTGAACAGGCGTGGCGGACGCTGCAGGCGCCAGTTCTGCCGCACGGGCCCGGGTTCGGCGGGTTCGACGAGCCAGTGGATGACCGTCGGCCGTCCTGCGCGGTGCAGCGTGAGTTCGCGGACGATGTGGCCCAGCGCGACCGGCTTGAGGGCGCTCGTGTCCGACAGGTCCATCACCTGCGTGCCCGTGCTGCGGCGGTGGACGCCCGACGGCGGGAACGCGGCGCCGCGTTCCCAGCAGAAGGCGGCCGGGACCGACTCGCCCGGCCCGGCGGCCCTGGCGGAGAGCAGCTTGACCGCGACCCGCCACTCGTCGAGCGGCGTGCGCACGCCGGATATCCGCGGCGGAGGCGATCGCGTCTGATAGAAGATGATCTGGACGCCTTCGGGCACGACGAACATCTCCTCGCGCCGCCTGCAGCCGACTCCGGTGACCAGGTAACTCTTTGTCATTGCCGCCATTGTTCCCGATCTCGGCGCTTTCGCGCGGTCGATCGCGATGCCGGGCGGTCGCCGATCAGTTGTCCACGCGCAGCACGCCCTTGGGCGACGTCGCATCACCCAGCAGGAACACCGTGTAGACGCTGCCGCTGGTGAGCGTCTGCCCGCTCATCTCCCACAGCGTGGTGCCCGCCGAGGTCACCTGCAGGTCGGCGGCGGCGGAGCTCGCGGCGATGTTGGCGTCGGCCGAGGCGGCACCGAAGGCCACGCTGTCGCCCACCACGACGCCGCTGGACGTCAGCATCGCGCTGCCCGAGATGCCGTTCAGGCCGTTGACCAGCTTCATGCGCACCGGCAGCGTGGTGCTGGTGGGCGCGGAGTCGTCGTCGGCGAGCAGGGTGATCGCCGGCGCGCCGGCGGTGCCGGCCACCAGCAGCGTGTAGTCCCCGCCGGCCGCGGCCGTGAGGCCCGTCCGGGTGATGGCCACGCCGTCGATGGACAGCGTCAGCGCGAGGTCGCCGGCGCTGACGGTGCGCCACGCGCTGACCGTCGGCGACGCGTAGCTGGTACCCAGCGTGGTGCCGTTGGCGCTGGCGCTGACCACGCCGCCGCTGGCAGCGTCGGCCACCAGGCGCAGGCGCACGTCGGTGTTGGCGTAGGACGTGAGCGTGCCCTGCTGGTCCAGCAGCAGGCCGTTCATCAGCACGCCGCCGCCGGTCTTGGTGAGGATCAGCGTGGCGACCTGCTGGCTCGTGAGCGTCAGCGCGGGGATGTCCAGGCGCAGGTCGGTGCGGTCGCCGGTGCCGGTGACGCACACGTGCCACGAGCTGCCGCCGCTGGCCGCCGCCACCGAGGTGTAGCCGCCCTGCAGCCCGGTCACGTCGGTGGCCGTGGCCGTGTCGGCGCTGGTGAGCGACGCGCAGGCGGTGGCCGTCACGTAGACGTCCACGCCGGCCGCCACGGCCGGTGCGGCGTTGAAGATGCGCAGGCTGGCATAGCCCGAGGACGGCGTGCCCTCGTTGTCGGTGAGCGTCGCGGACTTGAGCGTGCCGGCGTCCACGTAGGCCACCAGCGTGAAGTGGTCGCCCTTGGCCACCGCCTGCGACGTGGAGGCCGCCGTGCTGCTGGAGCCCGCGGTGCGCAGGTCGAACTCGTAGGTGTTCGCGCCGACGCCCGCGTAGCTGCCCACGGTGTCCGTGGCCACGGCGCCGCCCACCGCGTTGTCGGACTCGTACAGGCTGATGCTGCTGTAGTCGGTGGTGGCGTTGACGAGGCGCACGTAGCCGTCGTCGGACGCACCGCCGCAGGCGTGCAGCAAGGGAAGGCAGAAGATCAGCGCGAGCGCGGCGCGGGGGGTCTTGGGCATGGACTCTTTCAGGAAGGCGGGGAAGGCATTGCCGCCGCTACTGTGCCGTCGCCCCGCTTCGCGGCTGTTGCCGTCGTGTTCCGGTCTCGACACCTTGTGTCCGATACATGGCAACCGCGTGCGCCGTGCCCGCGTCCCTCGTGAAGCCGACAGGAGCCGCACGCGAAAGGCCCGGCGCGATGTTGCTGCGACGTTCGAATGTGTCCGCGCGGTCGCACGCGACTGACAAACAGGCGGTCCCGCGACACGCGGCAGCGCGCACGCGCAACGCAGACTCGCCCCCACATGACCGTCGCTCCCCTCTCCCTCCTCGTGTCCGCGGTCCTCGCGGGCGCGCTCGCCCTGCCCGCGCACGCGAACGCCCCGGCGCGCCACGCCCCCGCGCGCGAGACCTACACCATCGATTTCCCCAGCATCGAGGCCGAGGCCGCGGCGCGCGCGATGGCCACCATCCTCGACCGGCCCATCCTCGTCGACCCGCGCGTCAAGGGCACCGTCCGCCTGTTCAGCGACACGCCCGTCACGCGCGCGCAGGCCTTCGCGCTGTTCCAGTCGGCGATGCGCGGCGCGGGCAACGCGGTGGTGGAGTCCGAGGGCCTGCTGAAGGTGGTGCCCGAGGCCGACGCGAAGCTGCAGACCGGCGTCGTGATGACGGGCGGCACGCCGCGCCAGGGCGAGCAGGTGGTGACGCAGGTGTTCCGGCTGTCGTACGCGGGCGTCAACGACCTGGTGCCGGTGCTGCGCCCGCTGATCAGCGCCAACAACACGGTCAACGCCAACGCGGCCAACAACACGCTGGTGATCACCGACTACGCGAACAACCTGGCGCGCCTGGGCGAGCTGATCGCGGCGCTCGACACGCCCAGCGCCACCGACGTGGAGGTGATCCCGCTGCAGTACGCGCTGGCCTCCGATCTCGCGGCGACGGTGCTCAAGCTGTCCGATCCGTCCGCCGCGCAAGCGGCATCGCCCGGCGGCGGCGGTGGCTCGGGAACGCCGTCATCGTCGTCGCCCACATCGGGCCTGGCCGTGATCGCCGATCCGCACATGAACGCGCTGCTGGTCAAGGGGGCGACCCCCGCGCGACTGGCGGCGATCCGCGCGCTCGTGGCGCGCCTGGACCGCGAGGGCGCGGCGCGCAGCAACATCCACGTGATCTACCTGAAGAACACCGACGCCACGCGCCTGGCCACGGTGCTGCGCGCGGCGTTCGCCACCGACCCGAGCCGCACGGGGACCAGCAGCGGCGGCGCGGGCGGCGGGTCGTCGGGCGCGGCCAACGGCCTGGGCGGCGGCTCGTCGCCGAGCGCGGCCGGCTCGGGGTCGAGTTCGTCGAGCGGCAGCGGCACCTCGCAGGAGACGAGCGCGCCCACCACCGGCGCGGCCGCGCCGTCCACCGGCGGCTTCATCCAGGCCGATCCGGCGTCCAACGCGCTGATCGTCACCGCCGCCGAGCCGCTCTACCGCGAGCTGCGCGCCACCATCGCCGAGCTCGACGTGCGGCGCGCGCAGCTGGTGGTGGAGTCGGTGGTGGCGGAAGTGGACGCGAGCAAGGCGCTGGACGTGGGCCTGCAGTGGAAGTCCATCTTCAACATCGCGTCGACCACCAGCCTCACGCTGGGCACCGTGGCGCAGGCGATCCAGGCCACGTCGGGCACCAACATCCTGTCGACGGCCAACCTGGTGACGCTGGACAACGAGGAGGCCAAGATCGTCGTGGGCCAGAACGTGCCCTTCGTCACCGGCTCTTACACCAGCTCGTCGTCCAGCACCACCAACCCGTTCCAGACCATCGAGCGCAAGGACGTGGGCATCACGCTGCGCATCCGGCCGCAGATCGGCACCAACGGCACGATCCGCATGGCGATCTACCAGGAGTCGTCGTCGGTGGCCTCCACGGCCGCGACGGGCACCGAGAGCGCCGGCCCCACCACCAACAAGCGCGCGATCGAGACCAACGTGGTGGTGGACGACGGCAAGATCATCGTGCTGGGCGGCCTCATCGAGGACAGCTACAGTGTCGACCGCGAGTCCATTCCCGTGCTGGAGAAGATCCCCTACGTGGGCGCGCTGTTCCGCAACCTCTCGCGCACGCGCAAGCGCACCAACCTGCTCGTGTTCCTGCGCCCGGTGATCGTGCGCGACGAGGCGACGGCCAGCGCGCTCACGCTCGATCGCTACGACTACATCCGCGCCAACCAGCAGCACGTGCAGCAGGAGGCGCCGGAGACGCTGCCGGGGGACGGCGGCGTGTCGCTGCCGAAGGATCCGGCGGCGCCGCTCAGGCCGGAGTGAACGGCAGGCTCAGGTACAGGCTGCCCAGATCCGTCAGCTGGCCGTTCGCGCCCAGCAGGCTCGTGAAGTGCACGTCGTTGCTCCAGCGGCCGGTGAACCAGGCGTAGCGGAACACGTCGGGGCGGGTTTCGCAGGTGTTGACCATGTCGGTCATCTGCGCCTTCTGCTTGGCCAGCGTGTCGATGGCCGCGGCGCCGTCGCCGACGTGCCAGTTGGCCATCTCGGTGACCCAGACCTGCTTGCCGTACTTCGCCAGCCGGTCGAGCTGGGCGGCCAGGCCGTAGTCGTACCAGTGGAAGGCGAGGTAGTCGATCCGCGGGCTGCGGCCGCCGTTGGCCGACTGGTAGGCAGCGATGAACGCGTCCAGCCACACCACCGGATCGCCGTAGTTCGGCATCGTGCCCCAGGTGATGGCCGGCCCGACGATCTTCGCGCCAGTGGCCGCGGCCACGGCCTCGTAGCCGGGCCACGCGGCGGCGGCCTGCGCGGGCGTGAGGTTCGCCTGGTCCGTGAGGTTGGGCTCGTTGAGCACCAGCAGATACTTGATGTTGGCGTTGGCCTTGATGTAGGCCTCCACCGAACCTGCGTCGTAGCTGGCGTTCCACAGCATGGGCAGGTAGTCCATGGCCGCCTGCGACGCCGCGTTGGACGGCAGCCCGGCGTTGGGACGCGTGCCCCAGTTGTACCACCAGCTCACGCCGGCGGAGACGGCCTGCAGGTCGGCTAGCGACGCGAAGTCGTAGGCGACGCCACGCTTGGCGCTCTTGGCGGCGGGCGTTGGTGACGGCGGCGGTGACGGTGGCGACGGCGGGGTCGGCGTGGGCGTTGGCGCCGGAGACGGCACGGGGGCCGGCGCAGGCGAGCTGCCGCTGCCCCCGCCGCCGCCGCAGGACACCAGCGCGAAGCTGGCGGCCAGCATCATCAGGCGACGGCTGATGTCGCCGTTGGGAGCCAGGTCGTCGTTCATCGCGACACCACCATGTCGATCACCTTCTGTCGGTCGTCGGCGCTCAGCGCCTTGAAGCGGTCGCGGCTGGCCGCCAGCAACGCCGCGGCCAGCCGCGTGCAAAGCGGCGCCCTCCCGCGGCCAGCAGCCACTCCTTCGACGAATTCCATGGCGCTCTCTCCGCTGTTTCCTCGCATACGGGCACCGGGTCTGCCACCCGGCGCCGGGACTTCCCAACGACGTCCGTTCAATGATCGTCAAGGATTTGCAAATCTCGTGCCCGGATCCGGACTGCGCCGACATCGTCGTATCCAAATGAAAGCCCGCGTCCTCCGTCGAGTGGAACCGGTTCCTTCGTCAGCCCGCGGCAAGACGAACTTGGCGCTCGTGCGACGAAATTTGTCACCCCGCGAGGTGACGAATCGGGTCACCTGCACGCGCGGGCTGACGCGTCTCGTCCTCGCCGTAAGTGCCTGGTTCAGCCGCGAGGGTGACATCCCGATAACCTCGTAGTCGTCATTGAGGCAAGTGTCGGCCACTTGCTGCCAGTCGTGAATGTCGGCTTCGGAGGAAGCTAGCCTGGTTGAGGGGAATTGGATGATGAGACTCTCAAGATGGGCACCTCGTGGACTGGCACTGCTGGTGGGCTTCTTGTGCGCTGGGATCCTTGGCAGCTGCGCGAGTTGCATTGATCTCAAGGTACTGAAACCACAGGCTGAGAACAGCTCGGCGTTCGAGGCCTTGTACAACAGCGCTTCGCAAGACGAGGTCGTTTTGAAATCCAACGACTTCTCGCTCTGGCTGCACCCGTGCTTTGGCCCGCGTGCCCAGGTGGAGGGAACGCTCTGCGGGACGCTCGCCGTTCCTGCGGGGCGCACGCTTCAGTTCTCAACGGACGTCGCGAGCCTGCAACGTCAAGGCCAGGCTGGCATAGTGCGGGTACGACTGCGCTCTGACGACTTCAAGTTCGGCGATCCGTTGGACGGCGACGAGACTCCCGCTCGAAACAACTTCTTTGTCTACGAAGCCCACAAAATGGCGGGTCGAAAGTGGAAGTTCGAGATCCATTCGACAGTTGACTTTGACGATGTAGAGGTTGGCTTGCCACCGGTGCTCGTGAACGGCCGCTTGATTGAAGTGCCGAAGGTGCGTTACGCGGCGCAGTCCGTGCAGCGGTGCTACACGTTCCATTGAGCGGACAGCGCGGGGCAGAGCCCGTGGAGAGTCGCGTATCTGTTGGAGGCGGATGCCGAACACCCCTTCGTCACTGAGACGTTTTCAACCCCAAAATCAGTGAACTGACCAGGCCGCACGACGGACGGGAGGCGGCCAGCAGCGGAAGTTAAGACGTGGCTGCTTTGGGGCGCGCGAGTTCGCTGCGCTAGAGTTGCTCCATGAGAAAGCTCCCTGTCCTGCGGCCGCGGCCAACGCGGCCTGATGCCGCCTACTACTCACGCCTGCGGCGCGAAGCTCGGTTCTATCGCGTCAACATGGCGCGCAAGCAATGGTGCGACTTCTCGCATGAGCACTTCGACTGGAAAGGCTTCGGCGATCGGAGCTGGGTCGACCGACGGCGCCATTTGGCGGTGTTGCTCAAGGCTTTCCGGCGCGCCCAGATCGAGCTGAGCGCCTATCAAGGCGAGTACCAGGTGTTTGCATCCATCACGCCAGGAGACAGCGCGGGGTATGCGTCCGGGCATGTCACCTTGACACCCAGCACGAGGCTGGCGCCTAGTCTCAGGAAGCGGGCGACCAGCGGTGTGGCAGCAACTCGTCGATGCGGTTGGCCGGGTGCGTCGGCAACCGCTCGAGCACGTCCTTGAAGTACGCGTAGGGGTCGTGCCCGTTGATGCGCGCCGAGTGCAACAGGCTCATGACCGCCACCGCCCGCTTGCCGGCGCGCAGGCTGCCGGCGAACAGCCAGTTCGAGCGTCCGAGGGCAATTGGGCGGATGTGGTTCTCCACCCAGTTGTTGGAGATCGGCACGTCACCGTCCTCGACGAAGCGGGTGAGCTGCCTCCAGCGCTTGAGGCTGTAGTCGATGGCCTTCATTGTGGCCGATCCGGTGGGCACCAATTGCCGCTGCGCCAGCAGCCAGCGGTGGAACACGGCAAGCACCCGGCGTGACTTGCGCTGGCGTATTCGTCGCCGTTCATCGCTGGGCAGCTCTTCGATCTCGCGCTCGATCCTGAACAGGCATTGGTAGTACCGCAACGCCTTGCGGCCGACCTCGCTGCGGTGGTTGGCCCACAGGTCGTTGAACTTCCTGCGGGCGTGCGCCATGCACTGCGCCGACGTCACGCCTTTGTCGAAGCAGGCGGTGTAGCCACTGAAGCCGTCGGTCACCAGCGTGCCCTGCCAGGCCTGCGGGGTGTCGAGCTTGAGGAACTCGCGCACGTTCTCGCCGCTGCGCCCCTCGCTGAACTCGAACACCACCGCCTTGGTCGGGTTCGCGCTCGTCGTGCAGTACGACCAGATGTAGGCCTTGTGGGTCTTGCCATCGCGCAGGTGTGCCGGCTTGAGCATGGCCACCGGCGTCTCGTCGGCGTGCAGAACCACATGGCGCCGCAGTTCTTCGGCCAGCGCCTGCACCAGCGGCTGCAGTTGCGCGCCGCACTCGCCCACCCACTGCGCCAGGGTCGATCGGGCGATCAGGTGGCCGGCGCGCTCGAAGATGTGCTCTTGCCGATACAGCGGCAGGTGATCCATGAACTTGGCCACCAGCAGATGCGCCAGCAGGCCGGCCGTCGGGATGCCCTTGTCGATGACGTGGGCCGGCACCGGTGCCTGAACGATCTTCTCGCAGCACCGGCACGCCCACTTGCCGCGCACATGGCGCTCCACTGTGAACACGCCCGGCTCGTAGTCCAGCTTCTCGGCCACGTCCTCGCCGAAGCGCTGCATGGGCTGGCCGCAGCCACAGGTGGTGTCGGTCGGTTCGTGCGCCACGTCGCGGCGCGGCAGGTGCGGCGGTAGCGGGGCGCGCTTGGGTGTCTTCTTGTCGGTTTTGCCCTTGTCGCCGACGTCGCCACGCTGGCGATCGATCTCACCAGCGAGCTCGGCCAGGTCAGCATCCAGCGTCTCCTCCAGCAGGCTCTTCTGCTCGGGCGCCAGGGTGCTGGCGAAGCGCTCGCTGGTGGCGGCGAACTTCAGTCGCTTGAGCACCGCCATCTCGTGCGTGAGCTTGTCGATCAGCGCCTGCTTGAAGGCGGCCTCGCGGTCGCGTTGCGCGATCAGGGCGTCCTTGGCGCGGAGCTCAGCCATCAGCGACAGCATCGCCTGCCGCGTCTGCGGGTCCAGGGCGTCCAGATGCTGTGCACTGATCATGGACAGCCATCGTGCCGCAGCCGAGCGCGGCGCGCATCGGCACTTCCGGCAATTGCCAGCGGCGGCTCAGATCACGCGGATGATGCCGGCCTCTCCGATGCGCTGCCACGGCAGGCCCAGCACCAGCGCGTCGAACTGCTGGCGCGTCAGCTGCAGCGTGCTCGTGTCGTCGCAGGGCCAGACGAACTTGCCGGCGTTGAGCCGCCTGGCGGCCAGCCAGACGCCGATGCCGTCGTGGACGAGGACCTTCATGCGGTTGGCGCGACGGTTTGCAAAGAGATAGGCGTGGTTCGGGTGTGCCGCGCCGAAGACGCCGACGACGCGAGCCAGTGCCGCCTCGGTGCCCAGGCGCATGTCCAGGGGCTGCACCGCCAGCCACACGGCGTCGACCCGGACACTTCAGCAGCTCGCGCACGAAGCCGGCCAGTTCACCCAAAGCCTTCTCGGGCCATGCGACGCCCACGGTGACGGCGCCACGCTTGATGTCCAGGCGGACTTCAGTCTTCAACTCCGGTATATCTGGAGCCGGCAGTGCCAGGGGCACGAACCCCGCAGGTTGTTCGACTGAGGGCTGCGCGTCGGCAGTGGCACGCCGCGCGGTCTGTTGCTGGCGCGCCAGTTGCCGCCAGCGGTGCACGACGTTGTCGTTGATGCCGTGCGACATCGCGACCTGTGCCACCGACATGCCAGGCTCGTCGCACTGCGCCAGCACCATCGCCTTGAATTGCGTGCCGTACCGTCGGCGCGTCTTCCCACTCTCGCTTGTCATCGTGTCCACCTATTCCTACGTGGACACGATCCTTCCTGGTCGGGGCGAGGGATTCAAGATGAGATGGCCGGACGCATACAGCGCGGGCGATGCCGTCTACGTTCATACGCTGAATCCGAATGGCACTCCGTTCCCGATGAAGCCTACTGGCGAACGAATCCTTCAACTCCCGCCCTTGCTAGCCGGCCACCTCGATATGGCGCGCTATCAGGTATTTCGTGATGGCCACGGGCGGTCCGCCACGTTTACTATCGTGCCGAATGAGCGACTTGCATTGCAGTGACATCGCCGGCAAGCGGCCACTTGCGGACGCTCGCGAACGGCTGCTATTGAGTGCGCCGCCACGGCGCGAGCGCCGTCGAGTCGGCCAGACGATCCCGAATTCGAGGGGCCGCTGACTATCGCCAGAGGCTGGCCCACGCCGCGCGGATCCTGCGCCCCCGATCCTCGAGGACATAGGAGGCCGCCAGCGCCAGCAGGCCGGCCACCACGCCGGTCTCTAAGATCTCGGAGGGCCGGATGCCGTCTCGGTGTGCGTGCGACCAAAGGTCGCCGACCATTGTCAGCGCCGCGACCACCGTCACGTTGCCCCACCGGCTGTGGTAAAGCTGCGAGGCTGGCGTGAATGTCAGGAGGAGCGCGAGAAGTCCCGTCATCAGCCCGGTCTCCGCGGCGGTGATCCAGTGGACGAGGCTGCCGATCCTCGCGAGGCTGCCTGGCATGCAGGTCATGCAGGCGCAGGTCGGCTGCCAGAGGCGCTGGGAAAACAGGACCAGGCGACGTTTCCATCCGATTGGTTGCACGCGCATCCTCCATCGGTATTGGCCGAGACGCAGCGACTGGTCGACATGCGTCGCTTGCAGCGCGGATCCAGTTGCGGTGTCGCGCGCAATTCTGCGCCCGGAACGACGTTGCTGCCACAGTCTGTTCGCGCCGACGTCGGAGTGAGCCAATTTCGCTGGGCGTGCCGATCGCCGGGTGAGCCGGGCAATTCAGCGTAGAGCCCGCATGCCCGCTTGGCAAGGATTCTGCCGAAGCGGCTCATTCGAGCATCGGCGCGGTGGCTCAGTACGGGGTCGGCGCCAACACTCTATATGCCGACTGCAACCCCAAAGCTCCTGCGCTCTCCCCGCCAACCACTACGCCGAAGAAAGCCTTCCCATGTCAGCGCGTTCGGGTCATTTTGTCGGCTCCATGCCAAGTCTCGTTCGGGTGCGTAGTACCCGTATTCGACCGCATAGGTGACCATTCCCACGAGTTCGCGCACCAGCCATTCGTCTGCACCTAACGCGGGGAAATTCCTTAGCAACTCCTCGCGTGCGTATGCTGACGCGTAGTGCGCGCGCTGGCCCGTTACGCGCACGAAAGTATCCACGATCTCGCGCGCGGTCAATACCTCACCGATTACCGGTAGGGTTTGGCCGGAATACGACTCCGGGTCGTCGAACTGCGCCAGCACCGCTGGACCGGTTGCGGTCAGCGGATCCACGAACGGTACGAGCGTATCCGGTGGTAGGTAGACGGCGAAGCTCAGGCTTCCGGCGGCTTCCCGCCGCGGCACGTAGTACTCAAGAAAGTTGCTGTAGAAGAAGGCAAGCTGGATGAACGAGCTGCGCAGCGGCAGCGTGCGAAGGTATGCCTCCACCAGGGCCTTCTCGGTGAAGTGGGGCGCCCACAGGGCGCCTCCGGTGCGATCGTTGACGTTTTCGAGGCTGCTCCAGACAACATGCTCCACGCCGGCGGCGAGCGCCGCATCGGCGAGTTCGATGCCCAGCACCAGTTCGGGGTGGCCCGGTGGCGGCACAGGTGCAATTGGCGGCGTCATCAGGAAGGCGCCGTGCGCACCGCGCATGGCCGCGGTCAGCTCGACTTGGCGACCCGCCTCCAGAGGGGCGGCGACGACCTCGGCACCACGCTGGGCCAGTTCGCGCATCGGTTCGCTATCGATGGTTCGCGCCAAAGCGCGCACGCGGTAGCGACCGCTACCCAGCAGGGCGTCGGCTACGCTGCGGCCTTGTTTGCTGGAGGCGCCAGCGACGGTGATAAGTGGCAGTGATGAAAAAGAAGACATGCGGCTCTCCGGATAGGCACGCCACGCGCGCACCGACATTCGCAGTTTGGGCAGAACGCGGTACGGCGTGAAATCGTCGATATGCTGGTCTACTATCCACAGCATGGATACCAAGCGACTGGACCTGAACTTACTGGTCACCCTCGAAGCCTTGCTCGCAGAGCAGAACGTGACGCGTGCTGCGCGCCGCCTGCACCTGAGCCAGCCGGCGGTGAGCGCGCAGCTCGCGCGCCTGCGCGACCTGTTCGGCGACCCGTTGCTGATTCCAGCGCAGCGCGGCATGACTCCCACAGAGAAAGCCGATGAACTGCTGGTGCCACTGCGTCATGCGCTGGATCAAGTGCGCACCACGGTGGGCCGTCATGGCCATTTCGATCCCGCGCGGGCCCGCCTGACTGTGGCCATCGCCTGCACGGACTACTTGCAGGCCGCGCTCGTGCAGCCGCTGGTATTGCAGCTGCGCCAACAAGCGCCTGGCGTGCGGGTTGCGTTGCGCGTCCTGGACATACCGCAACTAGCGGCGCAGATGGCCCAAGGCGAGATCGACCTCGCGTTGATGACGCCCGGCGACGCCCCGACCGGCCTGCGCAGCCGCCACCTGTTCGACGAGCGCTATGTGCTGATAGGCCGCCTCGGCCATCCCCGCCTCCGCCGCAAGCTCACGGTGGCGCAATTCGCACAGCTCGAGCATGTCATCGTGTCGTTGCGGGGCGGCGACTTCGCCACCCCCGTAGATGACGTGTTGGCGGCCCTCGGTCTGCGGCGCAACGTGGTGTTGTCTGCGTCCTCGTTCCTGTTCGTTTCGGATATTGCGGCCCGCTCCGACCTCGTCGCTCTAGTGCCGGAACGGCTCGTGCGCGATCGCGCCGATGCGTTGCGGGTCGTCGAGTGCCCCATTCCCGTGCCGGGTTTCAAGGTGGGCATGCTGTGGCACGAGCGCAGCCACGGACACGCTGGCCAGCGCTGGGTGCGCGAGGTGCTCAGGGAACTGGTTGCTGGGTGGGGCAAGACTGCGAACACAACGGCACGGCAGCCCGGCAGTCCCGCGGCAGTCCTAGCGCGACCGTGCGATGACTGAGTTGGAAGGCGAGCTTCCCAATTTGAACGCCCGCTTTTCGGTAAGGAGTCTGCGCATGCGAATGTGGCAGATGGGTCGATCAGCGCCACTCGCAGCGGCAGAAAGCAGTCGCCCAGTACCGCGCCCGGCCCGGACGACGTCCAAGGGCTCTGGATCACGACTCACCGGGCTCTCGCCGGTGCGCCCTACCTGTTGACCGACTGCAGCGCCCTCCAAGCCGACAGGTCGCATTCGCGTCGCGTCCAAACGCGATACGACTGACCACCCGACGCCCGCCGGACCGGCCCTTGGCCCGACGCCTGCAAGGTTCTGGAAGCCGCCGTGACCCCCGCGAACGCGCCGCGTCGTGCTTCGCCGCCAATGGCGAGCACCGACGCCCCTGGTCGGCCCCGGATCACCGACGTCCTCCCGCGCAATGCGCCCGCGGGGCGGCGTTCCGCGCCGAGAACCCGCCTCGGGCGCCAACGGCCCGGAACGGTTGCAAAATGCCGGCTGCGAATCAAGGAGACGCCATGTCCACCGTCAGGATCACCCCCGCCATCGAAGCCGGCAACGGCGCGCCGTTCGTGCTGTTCGGCGGCATCAACGTGCTGGAATCGAAGGACCTCGCCCTGCGCGCGGCCGAGGAATACGTGCGCGTCACGAGCAGGCTGGGCATCCCGTACGTGTTCAAGGGCAGCTACGACAAGGCCAACCGTTCGTCCATCCACTCGTACCGCGGCCCGGGCCTGGAGGAAGGCCTGCGGATCCTCGAGGCCGTGAAGACCACCTTCGGCGTGCCGCTGATCACCGACGTGCACGAGCCGCACCAGGCCGCCGCCGTCGCCGAAGTGGTGGACGTGCTGCAGCTGCCGGCCTTCCTGGCGCGCCAGACGGACCTGGTGGTGGCGCTGGCGAAGACCGGGCGCGTCATCAACATCAAGAAGCCGCAGTTCCTGAGCCCGTCGCAGATGGCCAACATCTGCGAGAAGTTCCGCGAGGCCGGCAACGACCAGCTGATCCTGTGCGAGCGCGGCAGCTCCTTCGGCTACGACAACCTGGTGGTCGACATGCTGGGCTTCTCGGTGATGAAGAAGACCACGGGCGACGCGCCGGTGATCTTCGACGTCACGCACTCGCTGCAGCAGCGCGCCGCGGGCGCCGCCGCCTCGGGCGGCCGGCGCGAGCAGGTGGTGGAGCTGGCGCGCTCGGGCCTCGCGCTGGGCCTGGCCGGCCTGTTCCTGGAGGCCCATCCGGATCCGGACAAGGCCTTGTGCGACGGCCCCAGCGCGCTGCCGCTGGACCAGTTGGAGCCGTTCCTCGCGCAGATGAAGGCGATCGACGATCTCGTGAAGTCGTTCCCCAAGCTGGACATCCGCGGCTGACCTTGGCTGGATCCTGCGACTGCGCGCAGTCGCAGGATTCACGCTCCGCGCAGCCTAGGCCTCCGTGAGGCTCTTGCGGCGGCGCAGCTCGGGGAACCAGCGCATCCACAGGCCCACGACCACCAGCGTGCCCGCGCCGCCCAGCACCACGGCGCCGACCGGGCCGAACAGCGCCGCCGTTGCGCCCGACTCGAACTCGCCCAGTTGGTTGCTGGCGCCGATGAAGATCGCGTTGACCGCGCTGACGCGGCCGCGCATCTCGTCGGGCGTATCGAGCTGCACCAGCGTCTGGCGCACGACCACGCTGACCATGTCGACCGCGCCGTTGATGAACAGGGCCCCCATCGACAGCCAGAACCACGGCGACAGGCCGAACACGATCGTCGTGAGGCCGAACACCGCCACGCACGAGAACAGGATCGTGCCGGCCCGGCTGCGGATGGTCCAGCGCGCCAGCACCAGCGACATCAGCAGCGCCCCGACGGCCGGCGCGCCGCGCAGCAGGCCCAGGCCCTCCGGGCCCACGTGCAGGATGTCGCGCGCGTAGATCGGCAGCAGCGCCACGGCGCCGCCCAGGAGCACCGCGAACAGGTCGAGCGAGATCGCGCCCAGCACCACCGGCTTGGCGCGGATGAAGCGCACGCCGGCCAGCAGCGTGTCCATGGTCACCGGCGCGCGCGGCGCGGGCCTGTGGTCGTAGCGCGCGCTCCACACGAGGCCCGCGCCGATCACGAACAGCACGGCACACACGTCGTAGACCACGCCGGCGCCGGCGGCATACAGGAAGCCGCCGAGCGCCGGGCCGCCGATGATGGCGGCCTGGTTGCCCGACGAGCTGAACGCCATCGCGCGCGACAGGATGGACGCGGGCACCAGCAGCGGCGTCAGCGCCTGCTGGGCGGTCATCTGGAACGAGCGCGCCACGCCCAGCAGCAACGACACGCCCAGGATCAGGTCGCGCGAGATCCAGCCTTCGTGCGTGGCCAGCAGCAGCAGCAGCGCCGCCACCAGTTGCAGCGTGAGCGCCATCGACACGATGTGGCGCCGGTCGTGGCGGTCGGCCATGTGGCCCGACACCAGCGCCAGCGCGAGCGCCGGCACGAACTGGAACAGCCCCACCAGGCCCAGGTTCCACGCGCTGTGCGTGAGGTCGTACATCTGCCAGCCGACGGCCACCATCACCATCTGGTTGCCCATCGTGCCGGCCACGCGGCCTGCCCAGAACCGGATGAACGAAGGGTAGGAAGCGAGGGAGAGCGGCGACGTCATGGGGGCGTCATCGTCGCACAGGGGCCCTCGCCCGTGCTGGCGCGGGGTTGAATCCGCCGCCCGCCTTCGCGCCGCGGCAATAGAATTTCATGCCCCAAGAAAGGTCACCCATGAAACTGGATGCCATCGATCGTCGCCTTCTCGACATGCTTCAGCTCGATTGCGACACACCCGTCGCCGAACTCGCGGCGGCGGTGCAGCTGTCGACCACGCCTTGCTGGCGCCGCATCCAGCGCCTGAAGGACGCCGGCGTCATCACCGGCCACGTGGCGCTTGTCGATCCGAAGAGCGTCAACGTGGGCGTGACCGTGTTCGTCAACATCAAGACCAGCCAGCACACGCAGGCCTGGTTCGACCGGTTCCACGCCACAGTCGAATCGATTCCCGAGGTGGTGGAGTTCTACCGCATGAGCGGCGACATCGACTACCTGCTGCGCATCGTCGTGCCCGACATCGCCGCCTACGACGGCGTCTACAAGCGCCTGATCGCGGGCACGCAGCTGTTCGACGTGAGCTCCAGCTTCGCGATGGAGCAGCTGAAGTTCACGACGGCGCTGCCGCTGCGCTATGCGGACTAGTCGACCGCCAGCCACCCCAGCACGCGAGCCAGCAGCAGCGCGGCGACGCCGGCGCTGACGACCGCGAAGCCCTGCTGCAGCCGCGGCCCGGCCGCGCGCGCTGCGATCAAGCGAGCGAGCAGGGACGCCGCCACCGAGCCGACCGCGAACGGGAGCGCGATGTTCCAGGCGATCGCGCCGTGCCACGCCGCCGCGCCCACGCCGCCGATCGACGCGAGCGCGATCACGGCCAGCGAGGTGGCGACCACGCTGCGGGCCGACAGTTCGGTGAAGCGCGTGAGGGCCGGCACGATGACGAAGCCGCCGCCTACGCCCAGCAGGCCGCTGAGCAGGCCGGCGGCCACGCCGGTGAGCGCCAGCGCCTGCGCGCACGGACGCGTCCAGACGAGACGCCCGTCGCGCGCGTCGAGCACGCACGGGAGCGCGGCGCGCGCGGCGTCCGCGCTCGCGCGCAGCGTGTGCCGCGCGCGCTGCCACATGCGCCACGCCGAGAGCGCCAGCACCGCGGCGAACGCCAGCGTCAGCGGCGCGTTGGGCACGCGCTGCGCGGCCACCACGCCCAGCGGCGCGAGCACCAGCGCCAGGCCGCCCATCAGCATCGCGGCGCGATAGCGCACGATGCCGTCGCGCAGGCCCAGCGCGGCGGACATCGCCGCGGCCAGGCCCACCGCCAGCAGGCCGATGGGCGCGGCCTGGGCCACGCCCAGGTGGAGCGCGAACACGAGCAGGGGCACGGCCAGGATGCCGCCGCCGGCGCCCGTCAGCGCCAGCAGCAGCCCCACCAGCGCGCCGAGTGCGAACGCTTCCATCAGACGGCGTCGAGCGGGATCTTGAGGTAGCGCACGCCGTTGGCCTCGGGCTCGGGCAGCGCGCCGCCGCGCATGTTCACCTGCACCGACGGCAGCAGCAGCCTCGGCTTGGCGAGGGTGGCGTCGCGCGCGGCGCGCATCGCCACGAACTCGGCCTCGGACACGCCGTCGTGCGCATGGATGTTGGCCGCCCTCTGCTCGGCCACCGTGGTGGTCAGCATCACGTCGCGGCCGCCCGGCGCGTAGTCGTGGCACAGGTACAGCACCGTGTCGCCGGGCAGGCTCAGCAGGCGGCGGATGGAGCGGTACAGCGCGCTCGCGTCGCCGCCGGGGAAGTCGCAGCGCGCGCTGCCGTAGTCGGGCGCGAACAGCGTGTCGCCGATGAAGACCGCCGTGTGCGCCCGGCCCGGCACGACGAAGCTCATGCACCCGGGGGTATGTCCCGGCGTGTGCAGCGCGGTGGCCTGCAGCGTGCCGATCGCGAAGGTGTCGCCGTCGTCGAACAGGCGGTCGAACTGGCGGCCGTCGGGCACGAAGCCGGCGCCGGCGTTGAACAGCTTGCCGAACACGCGCTGCACATCGACGATGCGGCGGCCGATGCCGATGGTGCCGCCCACGCGCTCCTTGAGCCAGTGCGCGGCGGACAGGTGGTCGGCGTGGATGTGCGTCTCGAGGATCCACTGCAGCGTCGCGCCGAGCTCGGCGATGCGGTCCAGCAGGCGTTGCGCGCCGGCGCTGCTCGTGCGGCCCGAGTTCGCGTCGTAGTCCAGCACGCTGTCGATGACGGCGCATTGCCGCGTGGCGGGATCGAGCACCAGCCAGGTGGCGGTGGACGTGGCCGCGTCGAAGAAGCCTTCGACCTGCAGCGCGGGATCGGTGGGAAGGGTCGTCATGGGCGTATTTGAACAGCGCGCACGGTACGCCGGATTCGAGCGGACGCCCATGGGGTTCGCCCTCCCCGGAAAGGGGCTTGTCGGCGCGGCCCGGTCGGTGAGAGACTGGGCCGATGGACAGTCAACACGCGACCCTGGATCCGCAGTCCCACACCTGGCTGGAACTCGGAGAAGTGCAGCAGCTGCTGCTGGATGCCTACCCCGGCGTCGTGCTGGGCGTGGACGCGCAGAGCCGAATACGCTGGATCAATCCGGTGGCCGCCGAGCGCCTGGGCTACGGGCGCGAGGAGCTCAGCGGCAAGCCCATCGCCGGCAGCCTGATCGCGCTGGAGGAACTCGAGGCGCGCGCCGTGGAGCTTTCGGGCATCCTCGGCGAGCACGTGGTGGCCGACGCCGGTGTGCTGGGCACCGCGCTGCGGCGCGACGGCGTGGCGAGCGAGCACGACTGGATACTGCGCCACAAGGACGGCTCGCCGCACCCCACGCGCCTGAACGTCGGCGCGCTGCGCGACCACCGCGGCCAGGTCACCGGCCTCATCGCTGTGGAGCCGCTGCACCGCGCCGAGGAATCGCCGCTGCGCCTCACCCACCACGACAGCCTCACCGGCCTGCCCACGCGCGCCGTGCTGCAGGATCGGGCCGAGATGGCGCTGCTGCGCTCGGCGCGGCAGAAGAGCGTGCTGGCCATGATGCTCATCGAGATCGACGGTTTCGACGCGCTGTGCGCCGAGTACGGCCACAGCGTTGGCGACGACGTGCTGCGCGCCACGGCCGGCCGCCTGCACTTCGAGCTGCGCAAGACCGACACGGCCGTGCGCCTGGACCGCGGCCAGTTCGCGGCGATGCTGGTCGACCTGCGCCAACCGGACGAGGCCCAGCGCGTGGCCGCCAAGGTGGCGCAGGCGCTGGCCGCGCCCATCAACGTGGGCGTCGCGCGCCTGGCGCTGGCCGCACGCGTGGGGGTCGTGTGGTCGCCCGCTCATGGCAACCAGTTGCTGCCGCTTCTGCAGGCCGCCGAGGCCGCGCTGGCCACGCTGCCGGCCGGCCAGGGCGGCGTGGCCACGCCGCCGCGCTGAGTCACTGCCCGTCAGGCTGGGGCGTCGTTGCGTTGCAGGATCGTGAGCCGCGACGCGATGCGGCGGCGCAGGCCCAGCTTCTCGTAGAGCGCGACGGCCGGCGCGTTGTCGGCCAGCACATGCAGGAACGGCGTCTCGCCGCGCGCGACGATGGCCTGCGACACGAGCCGCATCAGGTCGGCCGCCAGGCCCTGGCCGCGCCAGCCGGGATGGCAGCACACGCCGCTGATCTCGGTGTGGCCGGGCACGCGCAGGCGCTCGCCCGCCATGGCCACCAGCTCGCCTCGCGCCTCGAGGCCGACGAAGCGGCCCAGTTCCGCGGTGCGCTCGAACCACGGTCCGGGCGCCGTCAGTTGCACCAGCGCAGTCATCCGCGGCACGTCGGCGGGCGTCATCACGCGAAAGCGCTCCGGCACGCGCGGCTCGCCGCCCACCGCGCCCACCATCTGCAGCAGGCCCTTGCGATCGACCACGTCGAACGCCGGGCCGGGATCGAAGTCGCGCGGCTCGAAGAGCGCCACGATCTCGCCGGCGTCCATGTCGGATGCGAGCGCGGCCAGGCCGGCCTCGGACAGCGCCGGCATGCCGGCGAAGCGCGCGAACTCGGGCCTGAAGCGCCGCGCCAGCGCGCCGCCGCGGGACCACGCCTGCTGCCGGGTGGTCAGGGCGGCCCACATCACGTTGTCGAGCGGATGGTCGGTTGGATTCATGCCCGACAGTGTGCCGCGTCCCGGTGTCAGCGCTCGAAGGAGACCAGGAACTCCGCCCCCACCGTGCCGTTGCGCGCCACCAGCGACCAGCCGTGCGCCAGCGCGATCTCCTGGCAGATCGCCAGGCCCAGCCCCGCGCCGATGTCGCGCCGCGCGGCGCCGCGCCAGAAGCGCTTGAACAGCTCGGGCAGGTGCTCGGGCGGGATGCCCGCGCCTTCGTCGCGCACCGACACGCCGTTGGCCCGCAGATCGACCGTCACCACCGCGCCGCGCGGCGAGTGCTGGATCGCGTTCTCGATCAGGTTCTTCAGCAGCACGAACAGCGCGCCCCGATCGGCGCGGCGCGGCGCGAGCCCCTCGGCCACGCGCAGGTCGAGATGCACGCCCGCGCGCTGCGCCAGGCGCTGCAGGAAGGTCGTGGCCTCGGTGGCCGCGAGGCCCAGGTCGATCTCGGCCATCTTGAAGTTGTGCGCCTCGCTGACCTCGGCCAGGTGCAGCAACTGGTGCACCTGGCGCGCCATGCGATCGAGGTCGGCCAGCAGCAGGTCGCGGTCGTCCGATTCGCTGAGCTCGACCTGGCCGCGGATCAGGGCCAGTGGCGTCTTCAACTCGTGCGCGGCGGCGGCCAGGAACTCCTGCTGCACGCGATAGCCCTGCTGCAGCCGGTCGAGCGCCTCGTTGAACGCGCGGGTGAGCGGCCGCAGCTCGCGCGGCATCGTCGACTCCGAGAGCCGCGTCTCGAGGTTGCGCGGCGCGATGCGCGCGGCCGCGTCGGACGCGCGCCGCAGCGGCAGCAGCAGGTGGCCCAGCGTGGCGTGCACGCCCATGGCGAACAGCACCAGCGAGATCGCCGCGATCACCAGCGCGTTCTTCAGGATCGGGCCGACGGCGGCGCCGCTGAACAGCGCCGCGGCGCGGTCGCTGATCGCCACCTGCACGTAGTACTGAGGGCCGGCGTGCTCGAGCGGGCGCGTGAGCACGTGCAGCGGCAGTCCGTCGTCGACGACGTCGAAGTGCTCGCGCGTGCCGTCGAACCCGCCCGGCGTCGCCGCGAAAGGGGGCGCGCCGGCGTCGGACGACAGCACCGCGGCGCCGTGGCCGTCCACGACTCGGTACTTCCAGTCGCGCGTGGCCGCCGTATACACCCAGGCGGTATCCGTCGGCTCGCGCAGCGCCACCGGCCGGCCGGCCGCGTCGAAGTCCAGGTGCGACTCGATCCACGCCGCCTGCTGGCCCAGGCCATGCGACAGCGCGAGCGACGGATGCCAGTTGAACACGGTCTCCAGCGCGACCGCCGCCAGCACGATGCTGAGCAGGGATGCGACGATGAAGGTGGCGAGCAGCCGCCCGCCGAGGCTGCCGCCCTGGTGGTGGCGGCGATGGTGCAGCAGGTGCCAGGCGAGGCGGCGGCGCCAACGGATCTCGCGCCGCAGCGCCCGCTCGTCGCCGCGCCGGCGCGGCTCGGCGCATTCGGGATGCGCGGCCGCGTCCCAGTGGCGCCAGTCGCTGTCGCGCCAGGGCCGGCGGGCGCGCTCGTTGCGGCGCCAGGCGAACGGGTCACTTCTCATCGGGTCGCAACGCGTAGCCGTGCCCGCGCACGTTGACCACCTGCAGGGTCGAATCGATCGCCTGCAGCTTCTTGCGCAGCCGGTGCAGCGCCACGTCCAGCGCGTTGGGCGTCACCGCCTCGGTGAGGCCCCAGGCCGCGGCCTCCAGCGCGCCGCGGCGCACCACCAGGCCCTCGGCCTTGACCAGGCACAGCATGATCTGCAGCTCGGCCGACGGCAGCGTGATGGTCTCGGCGGCGCAGCTCATCGTGCCCTGGTCGGGCGCCAGCTGCACGTCGCCGAACGACGGCGCGAGGCTCTGCATCGCGGCGGGCCGGCGCAGCAGCGCGCGGACGCGGGCCGCGAGTTCCTCCATCGAGAAAGGCTTGGCGAGATAGTCGTCGGCGCCGGCCTCGAGGCCTTCGACGCGGTCGTGCACGGCGTCGCGCGCGGTGAGCATCAGGCAGGGCGTGACGTTGCCGTCGGCGCGCAGCCGGCGCACCAGCGACAGGCCGTCGCCGTCGGGCAGGCCGCGGTCGACCACGATTGCGCCGTAAGGGGTATCGGCGATCGCGTGGCGCGCGCTGGCGATGCGGTCGAACACGTCGACCTCGATGCCGGCGCCGGCCAGCGCCTTGCGCACCAGCAGGGACAGGCGTTCGTGGTCTTCGACGAGGGCGATGCGGTTCATTTCAATCCAATGCGGTCTTGCCGGGCGCCCAGTAGGCCTTCACGAGCATCTGCGACGGCTTGGCGCCCGCCGCCTTGAGCCCGCGCTGCAGGCGCTGGATGGTCTCGGCCTGGCCGCTGAGCACGTACTGGCGGTACGAGTCGGCGCCGGCGTAGCGCGCAAGCGTCGCCTCGACCTCGGCCAGGTGGTCGCCGCCGGGCCGGCGCTCCACCAGCCAGGCATGTTGCAGCATGCCACCGCCCGCGGCCTCGAGCACCGAGCGCACCTCGGCCGCGTCGTCCACCTCGAAGATGAAATGCGTGTCGAGGCCGCCCAGCGGCGTGCCGCACAGCGCCAGCGCGAGGCCCAGCGAGGTCTCGTCGCCGATGAACACGGTGGAGCGATCGATGGACGCCAGGTCCATCGAGCGCCGCGGCCCCAGCACATGGCAGCGATCGCCCGGCGCCACGCCGCCCAGCCAGCGCGCGGCCGGCGCGCCGCCGTGCACGTAGCCCAGCAGCGCCAGCGAATCGTCGCCCTCGCCGCGCCGGAACGGGGTGAACGTGCGGAACGCCATGCCGGCCACCCGGACCTGCACCTTGTCGCCCGGCGCGTGGGCGATGCGACGCAAGGCCTCGCTGCGCAGCGACACCAGCCGGAAGTGCGGCGACAAGGCGTGGACCGCGTCGACGCGGGTCTCGAGCGTCATCAGCCGGAGGACGGCCTGGCCGATCAGGCCGGGCTCGGCGCGGCGCGCGGATTCGCGCAACGCTGGCGAGGTCGATGCGGTGGGATTCATGGCGAGCTCCGGGGTTTGTCGAGTGCCCGCATCGTCGCCCCGGCCTCCTTTCCCCCGACTTACCGTTCCCGGCCTCGGGAGAACCCGCGCGTCTCGGCAATATCCGGCTTCTCTTTAGACGCTCGGCAGGAAATTTGTCACGTTTCCGCCTGGCTGTTGTTACCGCCGGACGTATCGAGCTGGAAACAATCGAGGAGCCAGGTAACATGTAGTAACTCGCTCATCAAGTCGGATCACCATGCTCAAGACCAAACGCAAGCGCGCTGTCGCACTGGCACTCATCGCGTTCTTCTGCGTCGGGGCAACCACGTTCGTTGCCGTCGACTGGAAGCGCTTTGGCGGTGGCTTCCTGGCGTTCCTGCGCGGCAAGGGCGATCCGGTCGTCGCGACGGGCGGATCGTCCGGCGCGGGCGCCATGCACCAGGCTGCCGGCGACGTGCCGCCTCCGCAGGCCGCGGCGCCGCAGCAGGTGGCGATCGCGTCCACGCGCAGGCACACGTCCGGCGTCGCGCATGGCACCGGCGGCGGCAAGTCCGACGAAGACCTGTTCAAGTACGGCGACCCGGCAGCCGGCGGCGGCGGCATCCCGCCCGGCAGCTTCATCGTGGCGCAGAACGAGAACAACGGCGGCGGCAGCCCCGCGGCCGCCCCCGGCTCGGCCAGCCCCGCCGTGACCAGTGCGGCGCCCGCGCCGGGCGGCGACGCGGGCGGCGGCGGCGGCGGTGGCAGCTTCGGCACGCCGGCCGGCTCCAATCCGGGTGGCGGCGATACCGGCCTGCCCCCCGCCAGCGGCACGCCCACGTCGCCCTCGCCGCCGGTCTCGCCCCCGCCGCCGGTCACGCCGCCGGTGTCGCCCACGCCGTCGCCGTCCACCCCGACGCCGGCGCCGGCGCCGGGCCAGTCGGGCAGCACCGACCCGGGCACGCCCACGCCGCCTCCGCCGTCGTTCCCGCCGACGCCGTCGGCCGTTCCGGAAGCCTCGAACCTGGCGATGATGAGCCTCGGCGCCTTGTTCCTGGCCGCGGCCGCCGCGCGCCGCCGCAAGAACGGCTGACCCGCCGGCGGCGCGACATGCGCCGTCCCGCACCCGACCCGGGCGCCCCTCTTCGAGCGGCGCCCGCTTCGTTTCCGGCGTGCCTTCCCGGCATGGGCGCGTGCGGGAATCCCTAGCTTCGCGCGATCCTGTCTTCTTCCCGCGCGCATTGGCCTGTAGCATTCCGCTCGGCCGTCGCCATGGCGGCCCGGGTGACACCTGCCGCATCCCTGCCTGGCCGGTCAGCGTCGCCGCCGTTCGCCGACGCCCACGAAGACAGCAAGGCATGGCCAAGCCCAATTTTCACGATCGCAGCTGGCACGACATCGACTGGGAGACCTGGGGCTCGCAGTTCAGCATCGTCGACCGCGCCTCGTCCGTCGGCGAGTTGCAGAACGGGATCACCACGCGCTACATGGAGGTGCAGGACCTGCTGTCGCAGCTCCCGCCGCACGCGGGCCGCGCCCAGGCGCTGGTGGCCGCGTGGCGCAACGAGGTCAACGGCTACGGGCGCACCGTCGTCTTCTCCGAATCCACCCGCCTCCTGTGCCGCCTGGACGACCTGCACGGCCAGGTGACCGCGCAACTGCACGCCGCGCGCCAGGCCGCCAAGGCCGCGCGCAAGGCCCGCCAGCGCGCGCTGCTGGCCGGCGGCAACGCAACCGCCCGATCAGGCGAGCATGCGTCGCATCGCGGCACCGACGCCGACACCGACGACTTCGAAGGCATGCGCCACAGCGCGGCCACGTCGCGCCAGCGCAGCGACGACATCAACCCGGGCCGGCAGACCGCCGCGATGCGCTGGGCCGCCGTGCAGGCCGCGATGGCGCGCGAGTGCGATGGCCGCGTGCCCGACTCGACCAGGCCCGTCACCGCGCGCCAGTTCAAGGCCGCGGTCGACGCCGCGGGCGATGGCGCGGTCGAACAATTCCAGCCCGCGCGCGACAACGGCATGGTGCGCATCGTCGTCGCCGGCCGAACGCAGTTCTGGACCACCGGCCTGCCCAACCTCGAGAACCTGGGCATCGCCCGCTTCTCGATCTACCGGCGCGACGGCAACACCCGCCGCTTCGACTACGTGGCCGGCATCCGCCGCCCCGAGGACACGGCGGCGCAGCGCGAGGCCGAGGAACACGGCAGCGGCTAGGGGCCTGCCCGGCTACGGGAGACACGATGAGCTGGAAGAACAACGAGAGCCGGCCTGGCATCGCCCTGGCCGCGACCGCGCTGGGCCTGGGCGCGCTGGGCGTCCTGTCGCTGGCCAGCGGCGACTTCGCGTTCCAGTGGCAGCCGGTGCCGCCGGACGTCCCCGCGCGCGACCTGCTGGCCCGCGCGGCGGGCGCGCTCGAGATCGTCGCCGCGGCGATGCTGTTGCCCGCCAGGCCGCGCGCAGCGGGTGCGTGGCTCGTGGCCGCCGTGCTGCTGGGCTGGACGGCCCTGCACGTGCCGTCCGTCGCGCAGCGTCCGGCGTCGGTGGCCGACTGGCTGGGCATCGCCGAGACGGGCGCCATGGCCAGCGCCGCGTTGATGCTGGCCGCCGGCGCGTCGCGCGTGGGCCTGCGGCGCGCGGCGGCCATCGTCTTCGGCCTGTGCGCGATCGTGTTCGGGGTCTCGCACTTCGCCTACGCCGACTTCACCGCGTCCATGATTCCCGCGTGGCTGCCGCAGCGGGTCGCGCTCGCCTGGTTCACCGGCTCGGCGCATGCCCTGGCAGGTATCGCCATCGCCATCGGCGTGCGGCGCTCGCTGGCCGCCGCGTTGGAGGCCCTGATGATGGCCAGCTTCGTGCTGCTGGTGCACCTGCCGCGGGTGCTGGCCCATCCTGAAAGCCGCATGGAGTGGACGATGCTGGCCGTGGCCGTGCTGCTGAGCGGATCGGCGGCGACGGTAGCCGTCGTTTCCCGGGGCGCGCCGGCGGAACGATTGCTCACTCGACCGTAACTTTCCGCCGTTCGGACACACACGCGAGGGCCCGGGGCCGTACAGTGGGCGCGGAGATCCCTTCCGACCGCCCAGTGACCGAGCCCCTGCCTCCCAACGCCTTCGAAGCCGCCCCGTATCGCCGTGGCAAGTTCCGCAACGCCAGCGGGCGCGCGACGCACGGGCTGGCGGGCGCGCTGCGCTGGCTGCTCACCCGCACGCGCGGGCCATGGCCCACACACGTGGAGGACGTCCACGTGGCGCCGCCGGTGGAGCGCGTGGACGACGGCTCGATCCGCGCCACCGTCATCGGCCATGCCACGGTGCTGGTGCAGGTGGACGGCCTGAACATCCTCACCGACCCGGTGATGTCGGCGCGCATCGGGCCCACGCCCTGGACGGGTCCGAAGCGCGTGCGGCCGCCGGCCGTGCCGTTCGACCTCATCCCGCCCGTCGACGTCGTGCTGCTGAGCCACGACCACTACGACCACCTCGACCGGCCCACGCTGCGCCAGCTGGTGCAGCGCGACAACCCGCAGGTGCTCACCGGCCTGCGCGCGGGCGCCAAGGTGCCCTCGAAGAACGTGGTCGAGCTCAACTGGTGGGACAGCCATTCGATCTGCGAAGGCGTGACGGCCACCTACGTGCCGGCCGAGCACTTCTCCGGCCGCGGGCTGTTCGACCGCGACAAGTCGCTGTGGGGCGGCTTCGTGCTGGAGACGCCGCACGGCAAGGTGTTCTTCGCCGGCGACACCGCCAAGGGCCAGCACTTCCGGGCGATCCGCGAGCGCTTCGGCCCGATGACCCTGTCGCTGCTGCCCATCGGGGCCTATGCGCCGCGCTGGTTCATGGAGAACGTGCACATGGATCCCGACGAGGCGCTGCAGGCCAGCCTGACGCTGGAATCGCAGACCTCGCTGGCCATCCACTTCGCCACGTTCAACCTGGCCGACGATGCCTACGACGCGCCCACCCACGCACTGGCGCGCGCCGTGCAGCACCTGGACGGCATGCCGCCGGGCGCCGACTTCCGCGTGCTGCCGTTCGGCGAGGCCGCCATCGTGCGGCTGGGCGAAGGGCAGGAGGCGGCCGCGCGCCGTCGCTACGCCTGACCGCCTACGACCTCGGCTGCAGCAGCCGCTCCCAGTCGAGGTCGTCGCGCATCGCCTGCAGGTCGCGCCGCGCCGTCGGAGTCGATGTGCCGCTTCGGCGCCGGTCAACCGAGATCGTCGCGCCCCGTCGCCGCGCCGCCCGCCGAGGCGGTGACGATGCAGGCGATGGCGAGCCACTGCAGCCCGCCCAGGCGCTCGCCCAGCACCAGCGCGCCGCAGGCCGCCCCCACGGCGGGCGTGGCGCTCACCAGGATGCCGAACACGTGGCGCGGCATGCGCCGCAACGCCGCCATCTCCAGCGAGTAGGGCACCGCGCTGGAAAGCAGCGCCACCCCGAGCCCCGCCAGCAGCGTCGTGGGCACCGCCATCGCCGCGCCGGCGTGCGCCACGCCGATGGGAACCGCGAACAGCGCCGCCACGAGCATGCCCAGCGACACCGCCTGCCCGCTCGCCAGCGTGGACACGCGCTTGCCGAACACGATGTACAGCGCCCACGACGCGGCCGCGCCGAACGCGAACGCGAGCCCCAGCGGGTCGAGTTCGCGGTCGGAGGCCAGCGGCAGCAGCAGCGCGAGCCCGGCCAGCGCCAGCGCCACCCAGGCGACGTCGAGCGCCCGGCGCGACGCCGCCAGCACCACCACCAGCGGGCCGGTGGTCTCGATGGCGGTGGCGATGCCGATGGGGATGCGGCCGAACGCCTGGTAGATGCACAGGTTCATGCCGCCCAGCATCGCGCCGTAGATCGCCACGTTGACGACGTCGCGTCCGGCCACGGGCGCGCGCCACGGCCGCCAGAAGGCGAGCAGCAGCAGCGCCGACAGGCCGATGCGCAGGGCCGTCATGCCCTCGACGCCCACCAACGGGAACAGGCTCTTGGCGATCGCCGCGCCCAGGTTCTGCGACACCAGCGACGCCCCGAGCGCGACGAGCGGCAGTGCGCCCGACGGCCTCGACGCGGCCTCACCCAAGGCGATAGCTCGACACCGTGATGCCGCCGAAGAAATCGCGCTCGTGATAGACCCGGGTGGCGGCCTCGCCCTCGGCGGCGCCCAGCGCAACCATCATCGGCAGCAGGTGCTCCTCGCGCGGGTGCGCGAGACGCGCGGCGGGCGCGCGCTCCCACGCGGCGAGCGTGGCCGAGCGCGTGGCCGCGTCGGCGATCGCCAGCGTGCTCTCCAGCCAGGCGTCGAACGCGGCCGACGGCGCGTGCGCCGCGGGGCCGAAGGTGCGCAGGTTGTGATAGCTGAGGCCGCTGCCCACGATCAGCACGTCCTCTTCGCGCAGCGGCGCGAGTGCGCGGCCCAGCGCGAGGTGCTCGTCGGGCGCGAGGCCCGTCTTCAGCGACAGCTGCAGCACCGGCACGTCGGCCCGCGGATAGATGACGGCCATCGGCGCGAACATCCCGTGGTCGAAGCCGCGGCGCGCGTCCTCGTCCGACGCGATGCCGGCCGCCGTGAGCAGTTCGCGCACCCGGACGGCCACGTCGGGCGCGCCGGGCGCCGGATACTTGATGTGGTACGTGAAGTCGGGGAAGCCGCCGTAGTCGTAGAGCATGCCGGGCGCGGGGCTCGTCTGCACCGTGAAGCGCTGCGCCTCCCAGTGCGCGGACACCATCAGCACCGCGCGCGGCGTGCGGCCGATCTCGGCGGGCATGCCCGCCAGCGCCGCCTCGAGGCGGTCGTAGGCCCCGCCCATCTGTTCCTTCATCCACGGCCACGGGCCGCCGCCGTGCGAGATGAAGTAGGTGGGGAGTCGGGTGTCGGACATGGCGATGGTTCCTGGATCGGGCTCGCCTCAGGATATCGCCTTCGCGAAGTCCTCGTGCGCCGCTGCGGCACCCGGCGTCCTCAGCCGCGCAGCTTGCGATAGATCGTGTTGCGGCTGATGCCCAGGCGCTTCGCGGCCTCCGAGATGTTGCCGCCGGCGGCCGCCACGGCGGCGCGGATCAGCGCCGTCTCGGACTCGGCCAGCGAGCTCGCGGCCGCCTCGGGCGGTGCGGCCGCGGGCGTCTCGCGCGCGTCCTCCAGGAAGTCGTCGGACAGGTGCGCCTCGGTGATGTCGCCCTCGCCGGCCGCCATCACCGCCGCGGTGCGCAGCACGTTGGCGAGCTGGCGGATGTTGCCGGGCCAGGCGTAGCGCTCGAACAGGCGCAGCACGGCCGCGCCGATGGCCGGCGTGGCCTGCGGCACCTCGGTCTGCAGGATGCGGCGCGCGATGGCCACCAGGTCGGAGCGGTCGCGCAGCGCGGGCAGGCGCACCACCAGCCCGTTGAGCCGGTAGTAAAGGTCTTCGCGGAACTGCTGCGCCGCGATCATGTCGCGCAGGTTGCGATGGGTGGCGCTGACGACCGCGATGTCCACCGCGATCGCCTTGTGGCCGCCCAGTGGCGTCACGCTGCGCTCCTGCAGCACGCGCAGCAGGCGGGCCTGCAGCGACAGCGGCATGTCGCCGATCTCGTCGAGGAACAGCGTGCCGCCGTTGGCCTGCACGATGCGGCCGCTGGCGCCCTTGCGGCGCGCGCCAGTGAACGCGCCGTCCTCGTAGCCGAACAGCTCGGCCTCGATCAGCGTCTCGGGAATGGACGCGCAGTTCACCGCCACGAAGGGCTGGCGCGCGCGGTCGGAATCCTGGTGCACGGCGCGCGCGAGCAGTTCCTTGCCGGTGCCCGTCTCGCCCAGGATCAGCAGCGGGATGTCCTTGTTGAGGATGCGCCGCACCTTGTGCACCAGCGCCTCCATCTGCGGGTCGCCGGTGCTCAGCGTCCGCAGCCCGGACGCCAGCGCCGGCGCGGCCGCGCGCGGTGCCGTCCCGGGCGCGGCCGTCGCGCCGGAGTCCGCCGCGACGGGCTGCAGCGGCGAGCGCATCGGCCCGCTGAAGCGCGCGCTCGCGTGGAAGCTGCGGCCGTTCGGCGCGGTCAGCCGCAGCGGCACGGTGATGGGCGCATGGAAGTGGTCGGCCACGGCGGCGAGCGTGGTGTCGAACAGGCTAGTGAGCGTGTGCGTGCGCAGCGCGGCCACGCCCAGGTCGAGCTGGTCCAGCGCACTGCGATTGGCGCCGATCACGCGGCCCTCGCCGTCCACCACGACGATGCCTTCCAGCAGCGTGCCGATGAACTCGGGACGCAGGTGGAAGTGCAGGCGCAGGTGGTTGCCGTAGTCCTCCGACAGCCAGTGGTTCTCGATCATGCGCGCCGACATGCGCACCAGCCCCATGGTGTGCTGGTGGTACGAGCGCTGGTCGCCGGTGACGTCGAGCACGCCCAGCATGTTGCCGCGCGGATCGAAGATGGGCGCCGCCGAGCACGTGAGGAAGCTGTTGGCGTGGATAAAGTGCTCGCCCGCGTGCACCAGCGTCGGCAGCTCCTCCACCAGGGCCGTGCCGATGGCGTTGGTGCCCTTGGCCTGCTCGGCCCAGTTGACGCCGGGCGTCAGCGCCACCTTGCCGGCGCGCGCGAGGAACTCGTCGTCGCCCACCGAGTGCAGGATGGTGCCCTGCGCATCGGTGAGCACGATCATGCTCTCGGTGTTGACGATCTGCTCGAACAGCATCTCCATCACCGGCGCCGCGTGCGTGAACAGGCGCTGGTTGCGCTCGCGCGCCACCGCGAGGTCGCCGCGCACCATGGGCTCGAAGTCGGGCCGCTCCACGCGCGACAGGCCCAGCGCGGCGCAGCGCAGGTGCGACTGCTCGATGCGCTGCGCCCGCGCGTGTTCGCTCGGCGTGAGCCGGCCCGGGTTCGAGGCCCAGGAATTGAGGGATGCTGACATCGCTTCCTCGCCTGCCGCGGTGGCGACAGCTTGTCTCTGCGTTGCCGCGCTGGCGGCGGCTTTTCGGGTCGGTCAGGATAGCACTCAGGCCGATTGGCGGCGCAGCGTCAGCAGCGCGGCGCCGAAGCCGACGAAGATCGCGCCCACGCTGCGGTTCAGCCACAGCGAGAAGCGCGGTCGCGCGAGCAGCGCACGCGCGCGTGACGCGAGCAGCGAATACGTGGCCAGCGACGTGAACGACAGCGCCATGAACAGGCCCGTGAGCACCAGGAACTGCGGCAGCAGCGGCGCGCGGGCGTCGAGGAACTGCGGGAACAGCGCGGTGAAGAACAGGATGGGCTTCGGATTGGTGCTGGCCGTGAGCACCGCCTCGCCGAACAGGCGGGCGCGCGTGGGCGGCGCGGCCGGCATGTCGCCGGACGCCGGCACCAGCGTCACGCCGCGGCCGGCGAGCTGGCGCGCGCCGATGTAGAAGAGATAGCCCGCGCCCAGCAGCTTGACCGCGCCGAACAGCACGGCCGACGACTGCAGCAGCACGCCCAGCCCCAGCATCGCGGCCGCCGACAGTCCGAACAGCCCGCACACGTTGCCCAGCGTCGACCACACGGCGCGGCGCGGGCCCCAGGCCATGCTGTTGCGCAGGGCCAGCAGCGTGGCCGGCCCGGGGCTCAGGATGGCCACGGCGGCGACGGCGGTGAAGGCGACCAGGGTGTGCATCTGCATGGCGCGCCCATTGTCGCGGCAGGCCCATCGTCCGACGGCCGCGAAGGGGCTTGCCATCGCGCCGGATTCGCATGCAACATCGCGCTTCCCTCTCGAGAAGGCCCCCGACATGCCTCTGCGCTCCCTGCTCCTCGCCACGACCGCCCTGCTGGGCCTCGCCAGCGCCAGCGCGCCCGCCCAGGACGCCGCCGCCGGCGGCATGGCCTTCCAGCAATGCGCCGACTGTCACAGCACGGGCAACAACGACGGCGTCGGCCCCGGCCTCAAGGGCCTCTACGGCCGCCGGGCCGGCAGCAAGCCGGGCTTCATCTACAGCCCGGCGATGGCCAAGTCCACCGTCGTGTGGAACGACACCGCGCTGGACAGCTTCCTGGCGAGCCCGCAGAAGGCGCAGCCCGGCACGACGATGGGCTGGCCGGGCGAGGACGACCCCAAGGCCCGGGCCGACCTGATCGCCTACCTGAAGACGCTCAAGTAGGCGGCAGCGCGGGCGGCGAGTCGGCGGCCAGCGCCGGCACCTCGCTGTCGTCCTTCAGCGCGATGCCGGTCACGCGCCGGCGCCGCGATTCGCGCACCAGCCAGGCCAGGCGCGCCGCCGCGGGCGCGAGCGGCAGGCCCTCGGGACGGATGTTGCTGACGCAGTTGCGCTCGCTGTCGACGCGACCCACGCGCGGATCCCAGGTGAGGTAGGCGCCGAGGCTGTCGGGCGAGCTCAGGCCGGGGCGTTCGCCGATCAGCACCAGCGCCAGCGACGCCCCCAGGCGCTCGCCGATCTCGTCGCCGAGCGCCACGCGCGCCTGCGTGGCCACGACCACGCGATCGGCCACGACGCCGGCCCGCGCCAGCTCCGCCAGCAACGGCGCGGCGTGGCGTTGCGCGGCGATCGCGGACAGGCCGTCGCCCACCACGATGCACAGGCCGCCTCCGGTGGCGGGCTCCAGCGAATCGCGGCTGGCGGGGGCGAGCTGGCGGCCGAGGTCGGGGCGCGTGAGGTACTCCACTCGGGAACCCGCGCGGCTCGCGGCCTGCAGCGGCGCCAGGCCCTGCGCGCGCAGCTCCGCCAGCAGCGCCTCGACGTCCAGCGGCAGGTGCACCGCGTCGCGCGCGCCGGCATGCGCGGCCGCGAAGCGCAGCACCTCGTGGGTGGGCAGGCTGGTGCCGGCGCGGCCCAGCGAGATACGCGCCGGGGTATGGCGGCGCAACGCGCTCCACGGGTCGGCCGGTGGGACCGGGGCGTGCGTCGGCGCGTCGCCGGCGTCCCAGTGCACGGGCTGGTCGGGCAGCGTGCGGGGGGTCATGCCGACGCGTCCGTCAACAGGCCGGCCGACATCGCCCGCGCCAGCGCCGGCATCGTGGAGACGCCGCGCAGCGACCCGTGCTCGTCGGTGATGCCCATCGCGTGCAGCCAGGCCTCGAACTCGGGCGCGCGCCGGCGGCCGAGCAGCTTGCGGGCGAACAGCGCGTCGTGGAAGGACGTGCTCTGGTAGTTGAGCATCACGTCGTCGGCGCCGGGCACGCCCATCATGAAGTTCAGGCCGGCGCTGGCCAGCAGCACCAGCAGCGTGTCCATGTCGTCCTGGTCGGCCTCGGCGTGGTTGGTGTAGCAGATGTCGCAGCCCATGGGCAGGCCCAGCAGCTTGCCGCAGAAGTGATCCTCCAGGCCGGCGCGGATGATCTGCTTGCCGTCGTAGAGGTATTCCGGGCCGATGAAGCCCACCACCGTGTTGACCAGCAGCGGCCGGTAGCGCCGCGCCACCGCGTAGGCGCGCGCCTCCAGCGTCTGCTGGTCGACGCCGTGGTGCGCGTTGGCCGACAGCGCGCTGCCCTGCCCCGTCTCGAAATACATCACGTTGTCGCCCAGCGGGCCGCGCCGCAGCGCCAGCGCCGCCGCATGCGCCTCGTCCAGCAGCGCCAGCGACACGCCGAAGCCGCGGTTGGCCTGCTCGGTGCCGGCGATGGACTGGAACACGAGATCCACCGGCGCGCGCTGCTCGATGGCGCGCAGCGTGTTGGTGACGTGGGTCAGCACGCAGGCCTGCGTGGGAATCTTCTGGCCGGCGATGAGATCGTCCAGCAGGTGCAGCAGCCGCACCAGCTGCGGCACGCTGTCGGCCGCCGGGTTGATGCCGATCACCGCGTCGCCGGCGCCGTACATCAGGCCGTCGACGATGCTGGCCAGGATGCCGGCGGCGCTGTCGGTGGGATGGTTGGGCTGCAGGCGGACGGCCAGCGAGCCGGGCAGGCCCAGCGTGTTGCGAAAGCGCGTGACGACATGGCAGCGGCTCGCCGCGAGCACCAGGTCCTGGTTGCGCATGATCTTGCTCGTGGCCGCCACCATCTCGGGCGTGAGGCCGGTCGCGAGCGCGGCGAGGGACCCGGGCGTGGCGGCGTCCGACAGCAGCCAGTCGCGCAGGCCGCCCACGGTGAGATGGCGCACCGGCGCGAACGCGGCGGCGTCATGGCCGTCGATGATCAGCCGCGTGACCTCGTCGCTCTCGTAGGGCACCACGGCCTGCGTCAGGAAGGTGGCCAGCGGCACGTCGGCCAGCGCGGCCTGAGCCGCGACGCGCTCCTGCGCCGTCGCCGCGCCGACGCCGGCCAGCTGGTCGCCCGAGCGGGCGGGACTGGCCTTGCCCATCAGCTCGCGCAGGTCGGCGAATCCGTGGACGTGGTGGCCGATCGTGGCGCGGTAGCTCATGCCCCGGACGATACCTGCATCGCCCGGGCGCGGGAAGTTTCAGCGCCCGTCTTTCCAAGCTGCGAACCTTCCTCGACTTCGCCGCACCGCGGCTGCGCGAGCACCTGGCCGCCATCCAGTGTCAATGAAGTCGGAGGCAAGCCTGACGCCGCGGTAGACACCGTGGCACGGAAAACTGTATGTTCGCTGCTCAATGTTCCCTTGAGGAACGGGAGGAAACGCCATATGCCGATCATCGTCAGCAAGCGAAGTTTTCAAGACGGCCCGGTGCAGGTGCCGAAGGTGCGCGAGGGAATGACCCCGAAGCCCATCACCATCTGCGCTGAAGGGGAGATCGTTGTTTCGACGACGGGAAAGACCTCCATCTACACGGGTGGGTTCGCCCAATGCCTGGGGCTGGCGATCACGACGCCGGACAACGCCGGAGGGCTGGTCGCGCACATCAAGCAGATGGGCAAGAAGGCCGAAACCACGGCGACGGACGAGGAGTACTTCGCCACGTGGTGCACGGCCATCGTCGACATGGCGATGGTGACGTTGCACACCCGGAGCCTTTACGTGGCGCTCTACAAGGGCTCCACAAATGGCACCGGCTGGAAGCTCGGGCTTGACCGGCAGGAAGTGCTCGATGTTCTGGATCTGCGGGCGCGCAGCTATTCGAGCGTCGAGAATTCCACCCTTCTCTTCGACACCGAGAAGAAGAAGCTCTACATACCCGCCGGCTTGACCATGGATCAGATCGATCGGGCTTGTGACGTTTGCGCAAGCAACCAGCGCATGACCGAACTGGCCAATGATTTGGCCAAAGGGCCGATGCCCGTGCTTCATGCGCCCTAGCTCGGGTCACGCGCGCAGAATGACCGCATGAGCACGCCCCCCGACCCGCGCGCCCTGCTGCGCCAGATGTTCGACGCGGCCATCGCGTCGGCCCAGCCCGCGCTGTGCCTGCCGCCGCACCTGCCCGCGCCGCCCCGGGGCCGCACGATCGTGATCGGCGCCGGCAAGGCCTCGGCCGCGATGGCGCGCGCGCTCGAGGATCATTGGCCCGGCCCGCTGGAGGGGCTGGTGCTCACGCGCTACGGCTACGAGGTGTCGTGCGAGCGCATCGAGATCGTGCAGGCCGCGCATCCGGTGCCCGACGAGGCCGGGCTGCTGGCCTCGCGCCGCATCGCGCAGAAGGTGACGGGGCTCAGCGAGGACGACCTCGTGATCGCGCTGATCTCCGGCGGCGGCTCGTCGCTGCTGGTAGCGCCCGCGCCCGGCCTGACGCTGGACGACAAGCGCGCCGTCAACGCCGCGCTGCTGGCCAGCGGCGCCACGATCTCGGAGATGAACTGCGTGCGCCGCCACCTGTCCGCGCTGAAGGGCGGCCGGCTGGGCGCGCTGTGCCATCCGGCGCGCGTGCTGACGCTCCTGATCTCCGACGTGCCCGGCGACGACCCGCGCGACATCGCCTCCGGCCCCACCGTGGCCGACCCCACCACCTGCGCCGACGCGCTGGCCATCGTCGACCGCTACCGCATGGCCGTGCCCGACGCGGTGCGGCGGCTGCTCGCGAACGGCGAAGGCGAGTCCGTCAAGCCCGGCGACCCGCGGCTGGCGCGCGGCGAGCTGCGCATGATCACCGCACCGCAGGTCGCGCTGGAGGCCGCGGCCAAGGTGGCGCGCGACGCGGGCCTGGCCGCGCACATACTGGGCGACAGCCTGGAGGGCGAGGCGCGCGACCTGGGCAAGGCGATGGCCGGCATCGCGCGCCAGGTGGCGCTGCGCGGCCAGCCGTTCGGCGCGCCCTGCGTGCTGCTGTCCGGCGGCGAGACCACGGTCACCGTGCGCGGCACCGGCCGCGGCGGCCGCAACGTCGAGTTCCTGCTGTCGCTGGCCGTGGCGCTGGACGGCCTGGCCGGCGTGCACGCGATCGCGGGCGACACCGACGGCGTGGACGGCGCGGAGGAGGTCGCGGGCGCGCTCGTGACGCCCGACACGCTGGCGCGCGCCTGGGCCGCGGGCATCAACCCGCGCGCGAGCCTCGACGCCAACGACGGCCACGGCTTCTTCCGCGCGCTCGGCGACTCGGTGGTCACCGGGCCCACGCTGACCAACGTCAACGACTTCCGCGCGATCCTGGTCGATCGACCCTGATCAGTCCGCAGTCGCCAGCATCTCGCCGGTGTCCAGCGCCAGCACGCGCTCGGGCCAGCGCAGCGCGGCCAGGCGCGAGCGCGGCACGGCACCGGGCGCGAGCGGCCGTTCGAGGAAGCGCCCGCCCACCGAGAAGTCGACGCAGAACACGTTGCGATGCTGCCCGTGCCAGGCCGTGGGCGGCAGGTCGGTGAACAGGTTCTCCTCGGTCTTGCCCAGCGACGCGCGATCCACGCGCGCGAACTGCCGCCAGTAGTGGCCCACGATCACCGGCACCGTGTCGGCGTACTCGTCCCACCAGCGGATGCGCTCGACGAAGCGCCAGTGGCCGCTGGCATAGAACGGGCGCCCCGCGCCGCGCTCGATGCCCGAGGTGACCACGCGGATCGGGTTGGCCATCTGGCGGATCTCGTCGACCTGCGCCGTGGCCACGAGCATGGGCACCGGTTGCGCCGGGTCGACCAGTCGCTCGCGGTATTCCTCGTACTCGATGCGCGCGGCCTCGCCGACGCCGCGCGCGGCGATCAGCGCCTCCGCGTCGGCGTCCCAGCGCAGGAAGTGCTCCACGCGGCTCAGGGCGGGGTCGGCGCCGCGCAGCAGCGCGATCGATGCCGCGTCCCAGGCCGCGTGCACCACGCGCAGGTCGGCGCGCTCCAGCACCAGCGGCAGCCGGCGCAGGAAGGCGATCACGCCGTCGCGTTGGTCGGCCGGCAGGTGGGCGCGCGGCTCGTACTTGGCGTCGCGCGCGCTGAACTCGCTCCAGAACCAGTCGTTGCCGTCCTTGCGGTCGCCGCGCAGCAGGTTGATCTCGTGGTTGCCCAGGGTCGCGAGCGCGCGGCCGGACTCCACCAGGCGCCGCACCAGCGCGATGACGCCGGGGCTGTCGTGCCCGCGATCGCACAGGTCGCCGACGAAGACCAGGCGGCGGCCGTCGGGATGCGCGCCGTCACGGTCGTAGCCCAGGTGCGCCAGCAACGCGTGAAGTGCGTCGAGTTCGCCGTGGACGTCGCCCACCACGTCGAGCGGGCCGTCGGGCAGCGGTGCGAACATCGGGGTCCTGGGCATCGGCGCATTTTCGCCGATGGTCGGTGGATGCCGGCGCCGAGGGGCATCGATGACCCGTCATCCTGCGGCTGCGGCTCGACTGAAGGGTTTGCAGAAATGGTCGAGCGACGCACGACACCCCCCGCGATGCCTTACCATTTCGGCCGAGTTCATCAACCAACCTGCCGGAGGACCCATGTCCAAGGAACAACGCTCCACCAAGAACGTCAAGAAGCCGAAGAAGGATGCCGCGGTGCCCAAGGCCGCCGGATCCGATCGCCCGACCCCGCCGGTGACCGCCGTGGCGCCCAAGGGCAAGCTGGCCAAGAAGCCGCTCTGACGAAACGAATCGTCATCCTGCGCGGCGCGAAGCGGAGTCGCAGGATGACGGGGTAGACCGAGGTGAACTGCTAGACGGCCAGCACCTTCAGCAGCCACGCCTCGACGTCGGCGATCTCTTCCTGCGACACCGAGTGCTGCATCGGGTAGTCGTGCCACTCCACCGGATGGCCCAGCTCGACCAGCGCGTCGCGCGTGGCCGTGCCGCGCGCGAACGGCACCACCGGATCCATGCGGCCGTGGCCCAGGAAGATGGGCACGTCGCGGTTGGCCTCGCTGCGCTCCGCGGCCGTGGTGGCCGCCAGCGGGAGGTAGCCCGACATGCCCAGCAGCCCCGCCAGTCGCTGCGGAGCCCGCAAGCCGGCCAGCAGCGTCATCGCGCAGCCTTGCGAGAACCCGCCCAGCACGATGCGCGAGGCCGGCACGCCCCTGGCGATCTCGCGGGCGATCAACGCCTGCAACGCGGCGGCCGACTCGCGCAGGCTGGGCTCGTCCTCGCGGCGCACGAGGTCGGCGCCCAGGATGTCGTACCAGGCGGGCATGGACATGCCGCCGTTGATGGTGACGGGCCGCACCGGCGCGAACGGGAACACGAAGCGCACGTCGCCCAACGCACGCAGGTCCAGCTCGCGGGCCACGGGCACGAAGTCGGTCGCGCTCGCGCCGAGCCCGTGCAGGATGATGATGGTGGATTTCGGCGAGTCGCCGGTCTGGTAGTCGAGGGTGTCTAGCGGCATGGCGCCAGCATACCCAAAACCGGGCCGGCGACCGCCGGCCGCGCCGCGGTCAGCGCGAGGGCTTCATGCCCACCGTCTTCAGCGTGGGCACGTCCGCCACGGGCAACGCCTCGACCTGGCCGGTGCCGGCGTCCAGGAAGATGTACTGCTTCTCGTTGCCGCCGTGCACGGTGATGATGGAGGTGTTGATCAGCTCCGCCTTGTCGCCCTTGCGCCGCACCAGCACATAGTCGCCGGTGGCCAGGATGCCCGGCATTTCATAGCGGTCGCGGCCCGGCATGCGCATCGCGGGGCCGAGATTGAACAGCGGCCTCGCGTGGGCCTGCCAGCCGGGGGCGAACTGGTCGCTGGTGACGGGCTCGGACGCCGCGACGGCCGAGGCGGCCGCCAGCAGGACGACCACGGCCAGGGCGCCGAACACGAGGCGCATGGTGTGGATGGGTGCGTGAAGGCTGTTCATGATGAAACCTCGCTGGTGCTCGTGGCACCGGATGCCATGCAAAACCGGCAAACGCCGTTCCAGGGCGATTGCCCACAGTCGTGATGTTGCGCCTGTTCGGCCGCGCCGTGCGGACAGGCTCACGAATCTTTACGCGCGGCCGGGGCCGTCATCAGGCGCCCCTCCGCCTGACGGCCGCGGTGCGAGCGCCTGCTGGCGGCCGGCCGGCGCTCATTCCACCTCGAGGAACCGGTCGAGCGCGGCGCGCACCGCGGCCTCGTCGGCGGCCAGCGTCACCGGCGCGCCGGCGAGCGCGGCGGCGCCCTCCTTCTTCAGCTTCGCCACCCACGCGCCCGCGTCGCGGCCCTGCGCGAACGCGGTGCTCTGCAGCAGCAGCGCGTCGCCCGCGCCCACCAGCTTGAAGTAGAACTGGCCGTCGGCCTCGCGGTACTGCTTGAAGGCGGCCAGCGGGGCGGCCGCGGCGGCCTTCGGGTCTGCGGCGGGCGCGGCGGCCAGCGCGCGGAAGCGGCGCAGGCCCACGGCCTCGCGCAGCGTCTGCAGGAACGGCGCGGCGATGGCGCGCGCCTTCTTCGCGCCGATCAGCAGCTGCTCCTCGATCAGCTCGGGACGCGCCATGAACGTCTCGTACTTCGCGCGCATCGGCGCGATCTCGCGCTCGATCACGTCGTGCAGGCGCTTCTTGGCCTCGCCCCATGCGAGTCCGGCGCGCAGCTCGGCGCGGAACGCCGCGCGCTCCTCGGTCGTGGCGAACGCGTCGAACAGCGTCACCAGGTGCGCGCCCTCCGGATCCTTGGGCTCGCCGGGCAGCCTCGAGTCGGTGACCACGCGCGCGATGGCCGCGGCCAGGCCCTTGGCGCCGCCCTCGAACAGCGGGATCGTGTTGTCGTAGCTCTTGGACATCTTGCGGCCGTCCAGGCCCGGCAGCAGCTGCATCTCGGCGTCGGTGACGGCCTCGGGCAGCGTGAACAGCGCCCGGCCCTGGCCGAAGAGATGGTTGAAGCGTTGCGCGATGTCGCGCGCCATCTCGATGTGCTGCACCTGGTCCTTGCCCACCGGCACCTGGTGCGCGTTGAACATGAGGATGTCGGCTGACATCAGCACCGGATAGCAGAACAGGCCCATGTTGATGCCGTCGTCGGGCTCGCCGCCGGCGTTGGCGTCGGTGGCGGCCTTGTAGGCGTGGGCGCGGTTCATCATGCCCTTGGGCGTGACGCAGGTGAGCAGCCAGTTCAGCTCCGGGATCTCGGGGATGTCGCTCTGGCGGTAGAACGTGACGCGCTCGGGGGCCAGCCCCGCGGCCAGCCAGGTGGCGGCCAGCGCCAGGCGCGATTCCTCCACGCGGGCCGGGTCGTCGCACTTGACCAGCGCGTGATAGTCGGCCAGGAACAGGAAGCTCTCCACGTCCGAGCGCCGGCTGGCGGCGATCGCGGGCCGGATGGCGCCGACGTAGTTGCCGAGGTGCGGGGTGCCGGTGGTGGTGATGCCGGTGAGAACGCGAACAGTCATGGGAGCGCCGAATCAGGTGTGAAATTCGACTGTACCCGACACTCCTCGGGCATAGTGACACGCGGACGCCCCTTCGCCATGACCCCCTCCATCGCCGACTTCAGCCTCACCTGCGCCGCGACCGCGCTGTACGTCTACCCCGTCAAGGCCTGCGCGCCGATGCCGGTGCGGGAGCTGCTGCTGGACGTCCGCGGCGGTGCCGCCGGCGACCGCGGCTGGGCCATCGTCAACGCGCGCGGCGAGGTCACGTGGCAGGGCGAGTTCCCGAGGCTCGCGCTGGTGCACCCGCGCGTGGCGGGCGCCCGCCTGCTCCTGGGCGCGCCGGGCGCGACCGAGCTGGCGACGCCGGACGAACTCGACGCCTGCCAGGTGAAGATTTGGAGCGACCTGAAGGCGCGCCACGAGGTCTTCGATGCCGCCGACGCCGGCGACGCGGTGGCCGGCTGGCTGGCGCAGGTGGTGGGCGCGCCGGTGCGGCTGGTGCGGCTCGGCGACGCGGCCGTCGCGCGCGAGGGCAACAACGCGCTGCACCTGGTGTTCGCGCCCTCGGTGGACGCGGTCGACGCCCAGTTGGTCGCGGCCGGCCGCCCCGGCGCCGACCCGCGGCGCTACCGGCCCAACATCGTGCTGTCGGGGCCGGCCGGCGAGGACGGCGTCGAGTTCATCGAGGAGAGCGTGGCCGCGCTCGACTGGCTGCTGGCGAGCGGGACGACGCGCCTGGAGATCACCGCGCCCTGCGTGCGCTGCCCGGTGCCCAACGTCGATCCCGACTCGGGCCGGGTCGACGAGGCGGTGGGCGACACGCTGGCCCGGATGTCGCGCCAGCGCCGCGCGGACGGCGCGACCGTGTTCGGCGTCTACGCGCGCGGCCCGGCGGGGGCGCGCTTGCGGGTAGGCGACACGGCGCAGATGACTCTGGCGTTCTGAATCGCCTCGGCACCCCGCCCCACCCGTCATCCTGTGCTAACGCGAGGCCGCCGAGGCCGCGGCCTGCGCGGCGGCCGCCTTCCGGCGCTCGCGCATCACGGCGTCCATGTCCTCCACGCGGTAGACCAGCGACGCGCAGCGGTGGTTGTAGGCCGACATGTCGGCGTTGTAGGCCTCGGAGGCCGGCCGCGAATCGGCCGCGTCCTGGTTCAGCTGCTTCACGTGCTGGTTGTGTTCCTGGACCAGCGCGTTGAACGCGCGCACGGAGACTTCGCTGTCGTGATCCAGCTGGCCTTGCAACTCCGTCAGCTTGTTGCGCTCGGCCTCGACCTGGTCGAACAGCCGCTCGTGCGCGTCGACGGCCGCCTCGACCCCCTTGAAGCGTTCCTTGAGGGCGGCCTCGGTGTCCAGGCAGTCGCGCAACTGGTCGCGCGTGGCCCAGGCGCGCGCCGCTGGCTGCGAGGCCGCGGGCTTGCCGGTCTTGACGGTGGTGGCGCCGGCCGCCGCGCAGGCCGCGAGCGAGACGAGGACGAACAGCGAATGGCGCAGGATCGGCATGGCGGCGGGGGAACGCGAGGGAGCCCGGATTGTGCCCGGCCGCGGGGGAGCAGGCTCAAGGCGCCGAGGCCGTGCCGGCGACGGCTGCCGCCTTCTTGCGTTCCTTGTCCACGGCGTCGATGTCGGTGGGGCGATACGTGAACCCGCCGCACCTCTGGTCCATCTCCGCCTTGTCGTCGGCGAGCCGGGTGCGGGCGGCCTCCGCGGTGGAGGCTTCCTCGTCGACCTGCCGCGCGTGCTGGTTGTGCGCCACGGCCGCCTGGTTGAACGCCGCGATCGCGGCCTTGTCGCTGCGATCCAGGGCCTTCTTCATGTCCGCCAGGCGGCCCGACTCGGCCTCGTTGGCGGCGATCTTCCCGTTGATCGCGGCGGCGGTGGACTCGAGGGCGCGGGTGCGCACCTTGAGCGCGTCATCGAGGTCGAGGCACTCGCGCAACTGGGCGCGGGTACCGAAGCTGCCGGACGGCTTCGCGGTGGGGGTGGCAGCGCCCGCGGCCGCGGACGACAGGGCGCACACCACCACCAACCAGATGCGCAGCGAACACATGGGAACCTCCGGGGCCTTGGGATCGGTTCCATTGTCCATAACCGTTGCGCAACGGCATTCGCACAGACCCTGAGAGCCGTGACTCCCTGCACGGCCGGCGTGGCCCGCGAGGGCCTCGTCAGGCGGGCGCGGCCACCAGCCGCCGCCCGCGCAGCCAGGCGACCACCTGCGCCAGCACGAGCAGGCCGCTCGCCGCGACGAAGCCCGCGGCCACCGGGCGCGTGAGGAACACCGACAGGTCGCCGCGCGAGAGCAGCGTGGCCTGGCGGAACTTCTCCTCCAGCATCGGCCCCAGCACGAAGCCCAGCACGATGGGCGACAGCGGGAACTCGAGCATCAGCAGCACCGCGCCGATCACGCCGAACGCGGCGACGATGGCCACGTCGAACAGGTTGTTGCGCGTGCTGAACACGCCCACCGCGATGAAGAACAGCGCCGACGGATACAGGAAGCGGTACGGCACGCGCAGCAGGCGCACCCACACGCCGATCAGCGGCACGTTGAGGATCACCAGCAGCACGTTGCCGATCCAGAAGCTGGCGACGAGGCCCCAGAAGATGTCGGGGTGGTCGGAGATCAGCTGCGGGCCGGGCTGGATGCCCTTCATGATCAGCGCGCCCAGGATCAGCGCCATCACCGGGTCGCCGGGAATGCCCAGCGACATCGTCGGGATGAAGTCGACCTGGGTCTTGGAATGCGACGCGGCCTCGGGCGCGGCCACGCCTTCGAGCGCGCCCTTGCCGAAGCGCCCGGGCGTCTTCGACCACTTGCGTTCGAGGGCGTAGGCGATGAAGGTGGTGATGGTGGGGCCGGTGCCGGGCAGCGCGCCGAACAGCGTGCCCACGCCGGTGCCGCGCAGCATCGGCCAGAACGACTGGCGCAGTTCGGCGCGGCTCGGGCGCATGTCGCGCATGCGCACGTGGGTGCCGGACGGGCTGACGGTGGTGCGGTTGACGCTCACCAGGAAGTCGGCGATGCCGAACAGGCCCATCGTGAGGCCGCCCAGCTCCACGCCGTCGCGCAGCTCCGAGATGCCCAGCGTGTAGCGCGCGGTGCCGCTCAGCGGGTCGGTCCCGATGGCGCCGCACAGCAGGCCCAGCACGGTCATGGCCACGCCCTTCAGCGGCGAGCCGCGCGACATCGTGGCGCCGGCCAGCAGGCCCAGCAGCATGATGGCGCAGATGTCGGCCGGGCCGAAGCTGTTGGCCGCCTGCACCAGCATCGGCGACAGGAAGATCATCACCACGATGCCCACCGATGCGGCGAAGAACGAGGCCATCATCGTGATGCCCAGTGCCGTGCCGCCCTTGCCCTGGCGGGTGAGCGGATAGCCGTCCAGGCAGGTGACCGCGTGCGGCGGATGGCTGGGCAGGTTCAGCAGGATCGCGCCGATCGCGCCGCCGTACTGCGAGCCGTAGAAGATGCCCGCCAGCATCAGGATCGCCGGCACCGGCGCGATGACGGACACGATGGGCAGCAGCATCGAGATCGTGGACAGCGGCCCCATGCCGGGCAGCACGCCGATGAGGTTGCCCACCAGCACGCCGAACACCGACCACATCAGGTTGTCGGGCTGCAGCGCCACGCCGAAGCCGTACATGAGCTGGATCAGGCTGTCGTGCATGATCTCAGCGCCCGGAAGGCCGCCCTGAGGAGCGCTGAGCGCCCCTCGGGGGCCACGACCGGAGGGAGTTGGGGGCAGTCATGTCACCAGGTGAACAGCGGCAGCAGGAGATGCAGGCCGTAGTGGAAGACGACCACGCCCAGGGCAGTCAGGCCCGCGGCCAGGGCGGCGGCGCCGCGCCAGGTGTTGCGGCGATCGCCCATCGCGGAGATGAAGACCGCGGCGAACGACGCCGGCACCAGCCCGCCGTGCTCGCCCAGCACGACGAAGGCCAGCACGCCGGCCACGATGCACCCCCACGCGCGCCATTGCACCAGCGGGCCGGCCAGGTGCGCCATCTCGGCGGGCGGCTCCGGCGGCGCGGCTGGCGGCGCGCGGCGGCCGGAGGCCAGCAGCGCCAGGCCGATCAGCGCCAGCAGCCCGCCCAGCACCGTCGGGAGGAAGCCCGAGCCCATCTGGCGCAGGCTGCCCAGGCCGTAGCCGACGCCGGCGATCGCCACCGCCACGCCCAGCGCCAGCAGCAGCGCCCCCCCGACGTGGTCCTTCGTCCACTTGTTCATGGCCGCCACTCTACCGTCCCGGGCCGCGACAATGAGGTTCTCACTGTGAAAGCACGACATGGGCATCGAGATCGAACGCAAGTTCCTGGTCGTCGGCGACGCCTGGCGCCAGGCGCCGGCCATCGCCTACGCGCAGGGCTACCTCAACCGCGACAAGCGGCGCACGGTGCGCGTGCGCATCGTCGAGGACGCGGCCTGGCTCACCGTCAAGGGCGCCAGCACCGGCGCGACCCGGTCCGAGTTCGAGTACGCGATCCCTGTGGGCGACGCGCGCGAGCTGCTGGCGCTGTGCGACGGCCCGCTGGTGCGCAAGCGGCGGCGCGTGGTCGTGCACGCCGGCGCCACCTGGGAGATCGACGAGTTCGAGGGCGACAACGCGGGCCTGGTCGTCGCCGAGATCGAGCTCGGGTCGGAAGACGAGGCGTTCGAGCCGCCGCCCTGGCTGGGCGCGGAGGTGACCCACGACCCGCGCTACTTCAATTCCAACCTCGCGGCATCGCCCTACTCGACCTGGAGCGATCGCCCGAACGTGTGATGATGCGAGGCTTCGCGCACCCACAAGAACATTCCCCGGACGGAAATACGACATGGCCACCTCCCCCGACATCACCAGCATGGCGCTGTTCTGCGACTTCGAGAACGTCGCGCTCGGCGTGCGCGAGACGCACCACGAGAAGTTCGACATCAAGCTGGTGCTGGAGCGCCTGCTGCTCAAGGGCAGCATCGTCGTGAAGAAGGCGTACTGCGACTGGGAGCGCTACAAGGGCTTCAAGGCGCCGATGCACGAGGCCAGCTTCGAGCTGATCGAGATCCCGCACGTGCGCCAGTCGGGCAAGAACTCGGCCGACATCCGGCTGGTGGTGGACGCGCTGGACCTCTGCTACACGAAGTCGCACGTCAACACCTTCGTGATCATCAGCGGCGACTCCGACTTCTCGCCGCTCGTCTCGAAGCTGCGCGAGAACAACAAGCAGGTGATCGGCGTGGGCGTCAAGGAGTCCACCTCCGACCTGCTCATCGCCAACTGCGACGAATTCATCTTCTACGACGACCTGGTGCGCGAGAGCGGCCGCCAGTCGATGCGGCGCGAGCAACGGCCGCCGCAGGAGAAGAGCCGCCGTCCGGTGCCCTCGGGCAACGCCGACGACGACCGCCGCCGCGAGGAGGCCGAGAACCGCAGGAACAAGGCCGTGGAGCTCGCGCTGCAGACCTTCGAGGCGCTGTATTCCGAGCGCGGCGACGGCGGCAAGATCTGGGCGTCGGTGCTCAAGGAGGCCATCAAGCGCCGCAAGCCCGACTTCTCCGAGTCGTACTACGGCTTCCGCAGCTTCGGCGGCCTGCTCGAGGAGATGCAGGCGCGCGGCTTCCTGAAGATGGGCCGCGACGAGAAGTCCAACGCCTACGTGTTCCGCGGCAGCGATGCGGCCCCGGGCGCGACGTCCGGCCCCGAGTCGGCGCCCGAGGTGCTGCCCGTGACCCATCGCGCCGGCGAAGGCGAAGCCCGCGAGCCGCGTGGCCGCGGCGCGCGATCGCGCGGCGGCCGTCGCGGCGCACCGGACCGCCACGACTTCGAGGCCCCGCTGGTGGCCGTCCACGCGCCCCAGCCGGCGCTGTTCGACACCGACGAGGAGGACGACGCGGCCGAACGCTTCGCCGACGCCGCCCGCGTGACGCAGGCCGGCCGCGGCGTGAACCCGCCGAACGAGCCGGCGCCGGACGCCGACACCGACGTCACCGACGAGGCGATCGAGCCGGAAGCACCGCGCGAAGGCAACCCGCGTCGCGGCAATCGCGGCGGACGCGGCGGCCGCGGCGGCGCGGCGCGCAAGAACGCGGCACCGGCCGCGGAACGCGTGGTCGAGGCGCCGGCACCGGCCCCCGCGCCGACGCCCGCACCGGCCCCGGTCGTTGCGCAAGCGCCGGCACCCGCCGTCGCCGCGAAGGCCCCTCGCGCGCGCAAGACCCCGGCGGCGAAGAAGGCCGCGCCCGCGGCCGACAAGCCCGCCGCGAAGAAGACGGCACGGCCGGCGCGCAAGACCAAGGCGGCGGCCGGCGAGGCCTGAGCGTCAGGACTTCGCGCCCGTGTCCTTCAGGCAGCGTCCCAGCTTCATCGATCCGGCCGTGAGCGCGCGCGCCACGCCGCGCGCCGAGGCGTCGTTGAAGGACTTGGCGCCGGGGCTGGTCAGGTGCTCGGCGTACTGGCGCAGGTCGTCGTCCTCCAGCTTGCCGTACGTGAACGCGTAGGCGGGCAGCGAGATCTGCGCGTAGTGCTGCACCAGCTGCGGACGCCGCGCCTCCATGCCGGCCTTGAGGTTGGCGACGGCCGCGGGCGTGGACGCCGGATCGAGCGTGGCCATGCCTTGCTGCACGGCGAAGGCCATCTCGATGAGCGTGTCGGCCATGATCTCCACCGAATGGGTCTCGGCGAGGATGGACTGCAATGCCGCCGTGCGCGCGGGGCTGCCTGCCGACAGCGCCTCGCTGCCGCGGCGCAGGCGTTCCTGGGGCGCGAGGATCTGGTTCGCCGACGCTTCCTCGGCGCTTGCGATCTTGCGGCCCAGCGCGCTGTCGTACCAGTCGCGCAGCGGCGCCACGTCCGATGGATCGAGTGCGCCGGCCACCGCATCGACGCCGGTCTCCCTCAGGCCGTCCGCGGAGAAGGCCGACTGCGCGCAATCGAGCATGCGCGCGCGCTGCGCGGCGGACACCCTGGCCCCGTTCTTGTCCAGCGCGTCGGACATGCCCTCGCGCACCTGGCTGCCCAGCGAATCGAGCTGCACCCACAGTCCCGACTTGCGCGTGAGCTCCTGCGCCGCATCGGTGCCGATGGCGGCCAGCGCCGCGCCCGGGCCCGCCAGCAGCGCGAGCGCGAGGCTCCACATCCGGGGGGGTCGAATCATCGGGCTGTCTCCTGTGCTGCGGCCTGGGCGCCCGAGTATAGGGACGCGATGTTGCCCGGAGATTCAGGCCCGCGACGCGGCCGCTTCAGCCTCGGGCTCAGTTCTGCGACGAATGGGCCACGTGCAGCGACTCCACCCGGCCGGCGCTGAACACCAGCACGGTGGAGCTCACCATCGCCAGGTTGCCGGTCTGGCCCTGGAACAGGCTGGAGAAGACGGGGCCGGACCTGGGCGGCACGCCCAGCGCCTTGCGCAGCTCGGCGCTCATGCCGCCCAGCCACAGGCCGTCGTCGAAGCGCACGGGCTTGAAGCGGGCGGGCAGGTCGGGGCACTGGGCCGTGGGCGCCGCGCCCGCGGGCAGGTCGGTGGCGACGACGGCGTCGATGCGGCCGCGCGACAGCTCGCTGGACGTGAGCCACAGCCGCTGCGCCGGCGCGGTGCCGGACACCGTGTAGCAGAGCCAGTCGAGCGCGTCGGTGCCCTTGCCCTGGCGCTGGCTCACGCCGACGCCGATGGCCTGGAGCGTGCCGGCCAGCGTGGAGCCGTCGAGCGTCACGCGCAATGTGCCCATCAGCAGCGGGCGCACCGGATCGGCGGCCGGCGTGACGGCGGGATCCTTGGCCACGGGCCACGGCGGTGGCGCCACGGGCGCGTCGGCGGCGCGCGCGGCGCCGAGCCAGGCCGCGGACGTCGCGCCCGCGAGAAGCAGAGCGAACAGTCGGCGATTCGAGCGGATCTGCATGTCTGGGTGAGTCTCCGAAATCGTTGGTATGTCGCGAGCGCCTCTGCGTGCGTTCGTTGCGGCCGGTCCCGCTGCTGTCGCGTAGTCTCACACGGCAGGGCGACAGCTGTCTTGGCATTCGCCGCCATCCTTGCGTGGCCTCGTGCCTCGACCGATCCATCCTCCTGCATTTCGTTCGCGCCCGAGTGACCCGGCGAGCCAATCCGCGGTGATTTCGCACGCTCTCGGCTTCCGGCTGAGGTCCGGACGCGCGAAGGACAGGCCGTTGAAAGTGGCCCACGGTGACGCGGCGAAAATTCACGTCAACGCGCTGACGTGGCGCGGATGCCGCACTCGGCCGCGGGGTCGGCCCCGGTTTGGTAGATTGACCGGTTGACTCAACAGATGACACCCCGATGATCGACAAGGTCGTGGAAAGCGCCGCCGCCGCCCTCGCGGACGTGAAGGACGGCGCCACCGTGATGATCGGAGGCTTCGGCACCGCCGGCCTGCCCGACGAGCTGATCGCCGCGCTGATGGACCAGGGCGCGCGCGACCTGGTCGTCGTCAACAACAACGCTGGCAACGGCGACACCGGCCTGGCCGCGCTGCTGGGCGCGGGCCGGGTGCGCAAGATCATCTGCAGCTTCCCGCGCCAGGCCGACTCCTGGCACTTCGACCGTCTCTACCGCGAGGGCAGGATCGAGCTGGAGCTGGTGCCGCAGGGCAACCTGGCCGAACGCATCCGCGCCGCCGGCGCCGGCATCGGCGCGTTCTTCACGCCCACCGGCTACGGCACCATCCTGGCCGAGGGCAAGGAGACGCGCGAGATCGACGGCAAGATGCAGGTGCTGGAGTACGCGATCCATGCCGACGTGGCGCTGATCAAGGCCGAGCGCGGCGACCGCTGGGGCAACCTCACCTACCGCATGACCGCGCGCAACTTCGGGCCCATCATGGCGATGGCGGCCAGGTGCACCATCGCCACGGTGCACGAGGTGGTGGAACTCGGCGCGCTCGATCCCGAGGCCGTCGTCACGCAAGGCCTGTTCGTGCAGCGCGTCGTTCCCATTCCTCGCGTCGCCACCCGGGGCGCCGGCTTCAAGACCGCCTGACCATGACAGCCACCACCAAGCTCCCCCGCTGGACCCGCGACCAGATGGCCGCCCGCGTCGCCCAGGACATCCAGGACGGCGACGTCGTCAACCTCGGCATCGGCCTGCCCACCCTCATCGCCAACCACCTGCCGGCCGGCCGCGAGGTGATCCTGCAGAGCGAGAACGGCATCATCGGCATGGGCCCCGCGCCCGCGCCCGGCGCCGAGGACTTCGACCTCACCAACGCCGGCAAGCAGCCCGTCACCCTGCTGCCGGGCGGCTCGTTCTTCCACCACGCCGACAGCTTCGCGATGATGCGCGGCGGCCACCTCGACATCTGCGTGCTGGGCGCGTTCCAGGTGTCGGCGCGCGGCGACCTGGCCAACTGGCACACCGGCGCCGAGGGCGCAATCCCCGCCGTCGGCGGCGCGATGGACCTGGCCATCGGCGCCAAGCGCACCTTCGTGATGATGGAGCACCTCACCAAGAGCGGCGAGAGCAAGCTGGTGGAGTCCTGCACCTACCCCCTCACCGGCCTGGCCTGCGTCAGCCGCGTCTACACCGACCTGGCCGTGATCGACGTCGGGCCGCAGGGCGCCAAGGTGGTCGACCTGGTCGAGGGCCTCGGATTCGACCAGTTGCAGGCCGTGACCGCGATCCCGCTCGCGCGCTGACAAGGAAAAGAATCGCGGAGTCACCGCCCGTTCAGCCGCGTCTGGTAGAAATGCTGCACCGCAACGACGAAAGCAAGCCATGACCGAAGACGAGGTGCGCCAGCGCGCCTTCGCGATGCCGCTGCACAACCCGGCCTTCCCGCCGGGGCCGTACCGCTTCGTCAACCGCGAGTACCTGATCATCTCGTACCGCACCGACCCGGACGCGTTGCGCGCGCTGATCCCGGCCCCGCTGGAGCTGGCCGAGCCGGTCGTGAAGTTCGAGTTCATCCGCATGCCCGACTCCACGGGCTTCGGCGACTACACCGAGTCGGGCCAGGTCATCCCGGTCACGCTGAACGGCGAGCACGGCGGCTTCGTGCTGTCGATGTTCCTCAACGATCACCCGCCCATCGCCGCGGGCCGCGAGCTGTGGGGCTTCCCGAAGAAGCTGGGCCAGCCCGACCTGCGCGTGCACACCGACACGCTGATGGGCACGCTCGACTACAGCGAGTTCCGCATCGCCACCGGCACGATGGGCTTCAAGCACAAGGCGATGGACCCCGCCGTGGCCAAGGCCGCGCTCGAGGCGCCGGCCTTCCTGCTGAAGGTGATCCCGCACGTGGACGCCACGCCGCGCATCTGCGAGCTGGTGCGGTACTCGCTCACCGACGTCACGGTCAAGGGCGCCTGGACCGGCCCCGGCGGCCTCGACCTGCGCCACCACGCGCTCGCGCCCATCGCCGACCTGCCCGTGCTGGAGATCCTGTCGACCGTGCACATCGTCGCCGACCTCACGCTGCCCCTGGGCACCGTCGCCCACGATTACATCGCACGCTAACTTCAAATTCCACCGGAGAACACCATGCAACTCAAGGACAAGGTCGCCATCATCACCGGCTCGGCCAGCGGCATCGGCAAGGAGATCGCGCTCGAATTCGCCAAGGAAGGCGCCAAGGTCGTGATCGCCGATCTCGCGCTGGCCGCGGCCCAGGCCACCGCCGACGAGATCAACAAGGGCGGCGGCAAGGCGATGGCCGTCGAGATGAACGTCACCGACGAGGCCGCGGTCGATGCGGCCACCGCCAAGGTCGTCGAGCAGTTCGGTGGCGTCGACGTGCTGATCAGCAACGCCGGCATCCAGATCATCAACCCGATCGTCGAGTTCAAGTACGACGACTGGAAGAAGCTGATGGCCATCCACGCCGACGGCGCGTTCCTGACCACGCGCGCGGCGATGCGCGCGATGATCGCCCAGGGCAAGGGCGGCTCCATCATCTACATGGGCTCGGTGCATTCGCACGAGGCCTCGCCGCTGAAGTCGGCCTACGTCACGGCCAAGCACGGCCTCATCGGCCTGGCCAAGGTCGTGGCCAAGGAAGGCGCGAAGGACAGGATCCGCGCCAACGTGATCTGCCCGGGCTTCGTGCGCACGCCGCTCGTCGAGAAGCAGATCCCCGAGCAGGCCAAGGCGCTGGGCATCAGCGAGGCCGACGTCATCAAGAACGTGATGCTCAAGGACACCGTGGACGGCGAGTTCACCACCGTGCAGGACGTCGCCCAGACGGCCGTGTTCCTGGCGGCGTTCCCCACCAACGCACTGACGGGCCAGTCCATCACCGTTTCGCACGGCTGGCACATGCAGTGATCCGCGCCGGCACCTTCAAGGCCGCCATCTTCGACATGGATGGCCTGCTCATCGACTCCGAGCGCGCCATCTCGGCCGCCTGGATCGAGGGCGCGAAGGCGCTCGGCTTCCAGCTCGAAATGGGCGCCTTCATGCGCGTGATCGGCACCGCGTCGCAGCAATCCACCGCGATCCTCGTGGACCTGCTGGGCAGCGAGGAGGCCATGCGCGCGACCGCCGCGAAGGCACACGCGCTGCTGCCGCAGGCCGGCGGCGGGCCGGTGTTTCCGCTCAAGACCGGCGCGCTGCCGCTGCTGGAGGCGCTGCACGCCGCGGGCATCCCGTGCGCGGTGGCGTCGTCGTCGGCCGTGGAGGAGATCCGCCACCGGCTGGGCCACGTCGACGTGCTCAAGTACTTCCGCCGCATCGCCGGCGGCGACGAGGTGACGCACGGCAAGCCCGATCCCGCGCTGTACCTGCTGGCGGCGGCGCGCCTGGGCGTCGCGCCCGAGGACTGCATCGCGTTCGAGGACAGCGAGAATGGCGCCCGCGCGGCGCAGGCCGCCGGCGTGCGCGTGGTGATCGTGCCCGACCTGAAGCATCCGCCGGACGACGTCGCGGCGCGCGCGCATGGCGTCATCCCCTCGCTGGCCGACGCGATCGACCACGTGCCGCACTGGTTTCCGCGGCTGTGAATCCCGCTGCGCCGGACCTCCGCTTTCTCGGCGGCTACCCCGAGGCGACGCTGGACCAGGTGCGCGACCTGATCGCGCGTGGCAAGCTGGGCGAGTACCTCGCGCGCCGCTATCCCGAGCGCCACGCGGTGCGCAACGACGGCGCGCTGTACGAGCATGCGATGGCGCTCAAGCAGCGCTATCTGCGCAACGCGCCGCTGCTGTCCCGGGTGGCCTACGACAACCGGCTGCAGATCGACCAGCGCGCGCTGGGAACGCTCACCGCGGTGTCGCGCGTGCAGGGCGGGCAGCTCAAGGCGAAGAAGGAGATCCGCGTAGCCGCGGTCTTCAAGGACGCGCCGGCCGACATGCTGCAGATGATCGTGGTGCACGAGCTCGCGCACCTGAGGGAACGCGAGCACGACAAGGCGTTCTACGCGCTGTGCGAGCACATGCTGCACGACTACCACCAGGTCGAATTCGACACGCGGCTGTACCTGACCTGGCGGGCGCTGGAAGCCGCGAACGTGACGCAAATCACGCTGCCCAACACCTGACTTCAGGCGCGCGATGGGTGCCGCGTCCGCACCTCGCGTTCGCGGGTGCGCTTCGCGTGGCCGACTTCACGAACTCAGTCGGATTGCATCGGTGTTTCCACGGATCAGCAGGGCCTGTTGCCCCTATCCTCTGGTCATCCGCAAAGCAGCTCCTTGCCGGCCGTCATGACCACTCTCCTCATCGCGCTCCTCGTTGCCCTCGCCGTCGCCGCGGGGGGCTGGCGCGTCATGGTCGCCCGCCGGCGCGCCGCGCAGGCCCAGGCCGCCCGCGACCAGGCCACGCGGGCCGCCCGCGCCGCCGTCCGCGAGGGCGTGCCCGCCGCCAGGCCGGCGACCACCGAAGACGCCGAGGCCGCCCGCGCCACCGCGCGCGCCAAGGCCCAGCGCGTGATCGCCGCCGAGCAGGCACGCCGCAAGGCCGCGATCCAGAAGGCCCAGAACGCCGCGCGCGTCGACGCCGAGCGCCGCGCCAAGGAGGCCGAGGCCGCCGCGCTCGTCTCGACGCTGCCGGTCAACCGCCTGCCCAAGGTCGAGCGCACCACGCCGATCTTCCCCAAGGCGCCTGCCGCGGCCGCGAACGAGCCGGCGAGCCTGCCCGCGATGGGCGAGAAGACCACGCCGCTGCTTCGCCCCGCCCCGGTGCTCGCGCGCAAGCCCGAGGTGCCGACGGTGCTCAAGACCGCCGCTCAGACGCTGGTGCTGCTGGTGGACGACTCGAAGATGGTGCGCGTGAAGTCCACCCGCCTGCTGGCCTCGCACCAGTTCCAGGTGATGACGGCCGTCGACGGCATCGACGCCCTCAAGCAACTCGAGAACTGCTGCCCCGACATCGTGATCACCGACGTCGACATGCCCGGGATGGATGGCTTCGGCCTGGTCAACGCGCTGCGCGGCAACCCGCGCACGCAGCACATCCCCATCGTGATGATCACCTCCGCGGAGGATCGCCACCGCGAGGAGGCCCTGCGCGTGGGCGTCGGCCTGGTGATGGGCAAGCCGTACGACGAGGCCGCGCTGGTCGCCCACATCCGCGGCTTCAAGTTCTTCGCCCGGGCCGACGAGGTCGAGTCGCTGGCCTGCGCCTGAAGCCGGGCTGACGCGCCGCCGCCCGCGCGGCCGGTAGCATGCGGGGATGTCCTTCGTGTTCCCGTTCAAGAGCCGCCTGCCGGGCGGCTCTTTCCATTGGCTCCTGTGGAGCGACGCGCTGACCCTGCTGGCCATGATGGTCGGCCAGGTGGCCCTGCCCTGGTGGATCGCGCAGTCGGGCGGCGCGCACGACCTGTCGGTGTACGGCGTGCTGGTGTCGGCGATGTCCCTGGTGGCGCTGCCGCTGCTGTCGCCGTTCGCGGATCGCCATCCCAAGCGCGGCCTGATGACCGTCGGGCTGCTCGGCTTCGGCGTCGCCACCGCCGCGATGGCCGCGTTCGCGACGCTGTCGCACTACCGACTGGACGTGGTCGTCGCCATCGAGGCCATCACCGTGCTCGCCAGCGCGCTGGTGATGCCGGCCTCCAACAGCATCGTCACCGAGCTGGTACCGCCGTCCGGCCTGGCGCAGGCCCTCGGACTGCAGCAGACCGCGCAGGCGAGCGGGCGCCTGGTCGGCCCTGCCCTTGCCGGCGCCGTGCTGGCGGCCGTGGGCACCGGGCCGACGCTGTGGCTGGGCGCCGTGCTGCTGTTCGCCGCGGCGCTGCTGGCCACGCGCCTGCCGCGGCCCCCGCGTTCGGCGGCCGCCGCCAAGCAGCGCGGCCGCTGGATCGACGAGGTGCGCGTGGGCCTGCGCGTCAACTGGGCCATCCCGATCGAGCGCGGCTGGGTGATCTGCAACTTCGTCGGCGCCATATTCATGGTGCCCTGCGTGGCGATGCTGGCGCCGCTGAAGGTGCAGTCGCTGGGCCTGTCCGCGGCCTGGCTCGGCTGGTGCGAGGCCGGGATGTCGCTGGGCGTGCTCGTCGGTTCGCTGGGGCCGGCCGCCTGGTGGGCGCACGCCTGGGGCCGCTTCGGCGCGCGGGTGGGCGGCTCAGCGGGCATCGGCCTGGCCCTGGCGCTGGCCGGCCTCACCACCGATCGCCATGTGCTCGTCGCCTGCTTCGCGGCGGTGGGCCTGTGCGGCGCCACCACCACGCTGGTGGGCAAGACCCACCGCATGCTCGCGCGCCCGCTCGCGTACCGCGCGCGCATGTCGGCGGCGGCCATCATGACGATCCAGATCTCGCAGACGCTGGGCCCGGCGCTGGCCGGCATGGCGCTGCTGCACTGGAGCGTGCGCGCGGTCTACCTCGGCTTCGGACTGCTGAGCGCCGTGGCCTCGCTGGGCTTCTTCCTGATCCCCGGCTTCCGGACGTTCATGGCGCTGAGCCACGACGAGGTCGACGGCTGGTACGGCCGGACGTATCCGGCTGCCTTCGAGGCGGTCTGATCGGCTTTCCGGAGTCAGGCGTCGGGCATCTTGCGCAAGGCAATCGCGAGCCGGTTCCAGCTGTTGATCATCGCGATGGCCAGCGTCAGGTCCATGCGCTCCTTCTCGCTGAACTGGGCGGCCAGCGCCGCGTACACGTCGTCGGGCGCGCCGCTGGTGGAGATGGCGGTGACGGCCTCGGTCCAGGCCAGCGCGGCGCGCTCGCGCGGCGTGAAGAACGGCGTCTCGCGCCACACCGACACCGCGTAGAGTCGGCGTTCGGCCTCGCCGCCCTTGCGCGCATCGGCGGCGTGCATGTCCACGCAGAAGGCGCAACCATTGATCTGCGAGGCGCGCAGCTTCACGAGCTCGAGCAGCGGCTTCTCGAGGCCCAGCTTCTCGATGCCGGCCGAGAAGGCGAGCATCACCTTGATGGCTTCGGGCGAGGCCTTGTAGAAGTCGAGGCGGGGTTCCATGGTCGTTCCTTTCGTTGGGGTGTGCGTGGATCGTAGGTCGGAGCCGCCCTCGTCGAGGCGGCCAATCCGGCGCAAGACGAGGAGACCACTGCCGTGCCGATGCCCGAGAATCCGGCCATGGAACTGCACGTCGTGATCACCGGCGACAAGGATCTGTCGGGCCAGCTGTACCGCCAGCTGCGCGACGCGATCCGCGGCGGCCGGCTGCCCGCCGACGAGCAGTTGCCGCCGTCGCGGCTGCTGGCCGAGCGGCTCGGCATCTCGCGCAAGACCGTCTCGGAGGTCTACGCGCGGCTCGCCTTCGAGAAGCTGCTGGTGGGCCGCGTGGGCGTGGGCACCTTCGTGGCCGCGCAGGCGGCGGCGCGCGCGTCCCCCGCGCCCGCGCGCCTGCTCGCGAGCCACGCCGCGGTCGAGAAGTGGCGTGCGCTGGACCTGCCGCTGCGCCACCCGCCCGCGGCCGGCAGCGCGCGCTACGAGTTCATCGGCGGCTCGCCCGCCATCGAGCTGTTCCCGCACGCCGACTGGCGCCGCTGCACGCTGCACGCGCTGCGCGAGAACGCGCGCAGCCGCGCCCTGTACGGCCCGGCGGAGGGCCAGCCCGAGCTGCGCGAGGCCATCGCGCGCCACGTCGGCTTCGCGCGCGGGGTGCGCTGCACGCCGCGCGACGTGGTGGTGACCAGCGGCGCACAGCAGGCGCTGGCGCTGCTGGCGCGGGTGCTGGTGCAGCCCGGCGACACCGCCGCCGTCGAGGATCCCGGTTATCCGCAGGCGCGGCTGATCCTGGAGGCCAACGGCGCCCGCGTGGTGGGCGTGCCGGTGGACGCCGAGGGCATCGTCGTGGACGCCATTCCCGCCGACGCGCGCCTGGTCTACGTGACGCCGTCGCACCAGTTCCCGCTGGGCATGCCCATGGGCGAGGCGCGCCGGCGCGCGCTGCTGGCGCGAGCCGCCGAGATCGGGGCGATCGTGGTGGAGGACGACTACGACAGCGAATTCCGCTACGAGGGCCGGCCCACCGACTCGCTGCAGGGCATGGACGACACCGGCAACGTGGCGATGGTGGGATCGTTCTCGAAGACCGTGGCGCCGTCGCTGCGCCTGGGCTACGCGATCGCGCCGCCCGCCGTGGCGCAGGCCGTGGCCAACGTGAAGCACCTGGTGGACTGGCACACGCCCACGCAGACCCAGCTGGCGCTCGCGAAGTTCATGGCCGACGGCGACCTGCAGCGCCACATCCGGCGCTGCCACGCGGCCTATGCGCAACGGCGCGAGCGCCTGCGGCGGCGCTTCGCCGACGACCTCGCGCCCTGGTTCGAGCTGGTGCCCGCCACGGCCGGCTTCCACATGGCCGCGCTCGCGCGGCGGCCGCTGGACATGCCCACGCTGCTCGGCCTGGCGCGCCGGGTGGACGTCGGCCTGTACCCGCTGGCCGGCTTCTACCGCGCGCAGGCGCCGCGCGACGGCCTGATGCTGGGCTTCGGCGTGATCGCCGCGGAGGACATCGATCCGGCGCTGGACCGGGTGCGCGACGTCCTCCGGCAGATGACCTAACGAGCCCGGTCATCCTGCGACTGCGCGCAGGATGACGGGTTTCCTAGCCGAGGCGCGAGACGAGATAGCCGACGAGCATCGCCTCGAGCTCGCCCGCCGCGGCCTTCAACTCGGCGCCCTCGAGATCGCCGCGCAGCTGCACGGCCGACTTCATCACGTGCTGCACCACCGGCGCCATCGCGTGCAGCGTCTTGCGATCGACCCGCGGCGCGTGGCTGGCGAGGATGGCCTCCACGCGCTCGCGCACCTTGCGGCGCACGCCCGAGATCAGCGGCGATGGCGGCCCCGGGCGCTCCACCAGCGTGGCGAACGACGGGTGGTCGGCGCGGAAATCGACGAAGCACACGGCCAGCGCGCGGCCCAGGTCGGGCGTGGCCAGCGCCGCGGCGCGCTGGGCCAGGCCGTCCAGGCGCTGCCACAAGGCATCCACCTGTTGGCCGATCAGCGCGTCCGCCACGTCCTCCTTGGTGCGGAAGAACTGGTACAGCGAGCCGATGGACGACTCGGACTGGGCGGCGATCCCGGTCATCGTCGCGGCGTCGAAGCCCTTGGCCGCGAACACCTCGGCCGCGGCGGCCAGCAAGGCCTCCACGCGCAACTGGCCGCGCGCGCGGCGCGGCGCGCGGGGCGCGGCGGCCACGGAGGCGTCGGCGAGACCGGCGCAATCCCCTGGAACGGACAGGGTGCTGGACATTTGTGAGTACCTCCTCATAAACTTGTAGATGAGGATATCCTCATGTTAATCCGGAATGCCGCCATGACCAACGCCACTTTCCTCAAGCTCGATCCTGCCACCACCGCGCTGGTGCTGATCGACCTCCAGCAAGGGATTCTTCCCTATGCCAAGGCGCCCTACGACGGTGCGGCCGTGCTCGACAAGGCGGTGCCGCTGGCCACCGCGTTCCGCGCGGCGAAGTCGCCGGTGGTGCTGGTGAAGGTGGGATTCTCGGCGGACGGCGGCGACGCGCTGAAGGCGATCGTCGATGCGCCGAACCCGCCCGGCGCGCCGCCCGCGAACTGGCTGGCCGACGCCCCGGAACTGCCGCCGCAGCCGGGCGACATCCACATCCTGAAGCGCCAGTGGGGCGCGTTCCACGGCACCGAGCTGGACCTGCAGCTGCGTCGGCGCGGCATCAAGACCATCGTGCTGGCCGGCATCGCCACGGCAGTCGGCGTGGAGTCGACGGCCCGCTTCGCCTGGGAGCTGGGCTACGACATCGTCTTCGCCGAGGACGCCACCAGCGGCCCCGACGCCGCGATGCACGCGAATTCGTTCGAGAAGGTGTTCCCGCGCCTGGGGCGCGTGCGCAAGTCCGCCGACGTGCTGGCGAGCCTGGCCTGAACCGGCATCAGCCGTAGTTGCGGATCCACTCCAGGCCGGAGCTGTAAGCCGCCTCGATGGCGGTGTCCTCGCTGGTGTGCGAGCCGCGCGGCACCGCGATCTCGCGCGGACGCGTGGGCCAGACCTGCTTGGAGACGATCAGGTTCGGGGCGAAGCGTCCTGCGTCGACCGGCTTGGCACTGCAGAGCAGTTCGTAGTTCTGCCACTTGAAGACCCGTGTCGTGTCCATCACCGCTCCTGCTGTAGAGATGCACAGTATGCGCCACCGCCGGTGACAGATTCGGGGCGTGCGAGCGGCGCTGCGCAAACCACGGGTTTACACAGCGCCGCCTGTTGCGGGCGAGCGTCGCAGAGGCGCTCGATACGCGGCGGCCAATTTCGCAGATCGCTGTCAACCGGAGCTCGCCGGGCGCCGTTGTGTCTCCAAGTCCGGCAACTGCCGGACCCGCTCGAGAGAGTCGGAGCAAAAACGAATCTCGTCTTATCTGGAACCCTGAAATGACCAAGACCCTCATCGTTGCCGCCCTGCTCTCCTCCTTCGCGGCGGTGTCCTTCGCGCAAGCCTCGGCCCCGGCCGACGGCGCCTCGGCTCCGGCCAAGCACGTCAAGGCGCACAAGGCCCACAAGGCCCACAAGGCTGCCTCCGCTGCGACGAACCCGGAAGCCGCCGCCGACAAGAAGGGCGGCAACTAAGCTCGCCAGCCGGTCGCATGGCCGGCAAGCAGCCAGTTGCGAGCCGGGCGCCAGCCGCCCGCTCACTCCGGAAAGGGCCGACGCGAGTCGGCCCTTTCCGTTGCGCGCGCGACAATCGCCGTCCACGATGTCTCCCGCGCGCGCCCCTCGCCAGGCCCACCATGTGTACGTGGTGCTGCTCGACGACCGCGTGTGGAACGAACCGGCGTTCCGCAAGGCCAACCCCGACCACGCGCTCACCCGGCCCTGCGTCTACGTGGGCATGACCGGGCTCGACCCCGACCTGCGCTTCGACAAGCACAAGGCCGGCATCCAGTCCAACCGCTTCGTCTTCAAGTACGGGCTGCGCCTGCTGCCCGAGCTCTACGCCGTCTACAACCCGATGCCCTACGAGGCGGCGCGCGAGATGGAGGTAGAGCTGGCGATCGGGCTGCGCGAGGCGGGGTACGGGGTCTGGCAGGCGTAGGCTCGCGCGCCTTCTGCCGCGCCGGATCCCGGGCGTATGCTGGCGGCCTCACCACTGCCGGGCGGCCTCAAATGACGATGACCAAGACATTGATGATCGTGGCGGAACTGGCCGTGGTCAACTGGGCCCTGATCCTGGCCGCGATGCTGATCAAGGCCAGGGCATGGACGCCGTCGGGCCTGATGGCGGCGATGGGCAACCGCGAGAAGGAGGAGCCCTGCGACGGCTTCCCCGCCCGCACCGACCGGGCCGCGAAGAACATGCTCGAGAACATGGTGCTGTTCACGGCGCTGGCGCTGGTGGCCAGCGTGGGCGGCGTCACCGACCCGCACGTCGAGCTCGGCGCACGCATCTTCTACTGGGCGCGGCTCGTCTACATCCCCATCTATATGATCGGCATCCCGCTGGCGCGCACGGCGGTCTGGGCGATCAGCGTCATCGGCATGGGGATGATCTTCGCGGCGATCGTGCAGGCGCTGCCCTGACGCCGGCCCGAAAAGCCACCACTGCCTGTAGAGCCATCGCGGCCGCCGGATAATGACACCCATCATGAAAATCACTCACCGCTTCCTCGCCCGCGTGGGCCAGGTGAACAAGGCCACGCTCGCCACCTGAGTGCTCTTCGACCCATTCGTCGGAGGGCCGCCGCGCCCTGCCGACCCACGCAAACCCCGGCAGGCGCGAGTCTCCCGGGGTTTCGTCTTTCTCCACCCGCAAGGCACGCCATGCGCACGTACGACAAGTTGATCGCCACGATTCCCGACCGCCGGGACGTGGCCTCGCCACGCCCGTGCTCCGGCCACGGGACCCGAACAGGCAGCTGACCGCCCAGGTGATTCCACCGGGTGGCGGCTGCGACAGACAGCCTCACCTGGTGCGCGACACGACGTCGCGCCACGAAAGAATCACCATGACCACGAACACCACCCGCCTGCGCAACCTGCGTAACATCGGCGTCATCGCGCACGTCGACGCGGGCAAGACCACCACCACCGAACGCATCCTGTTCTACACGGGCGAGAACCATCGCATCGGCGAGGTGCATGACGGCAACACCCGCATGGACTTCGACCCGCAGGAGCGCCAGCGCGGCATCACCATCAACAGCGCCGCCATCACGGTGCACTGGAACGGCACGCAGATCAACCTGATCGACACGCCCGGTCACATCGACTTCAACATCGAGGTCAACCGCTCGCTGCGCGTGCTCGACGGCGCGGTCGTCGTGTTCGACGGCGTTGCCGGCGTCGAGCCGCAGACGGAGACCAACTGGCGACTCGCGGACAAGTACCGCGTGCCGCGCGTCGCCTTCGTCAACAAGCTCGATCGCACGGGCGCGGACTTCGCGCGTGTCGTCGCGATGATGGAAGACCGCCTGGGCGTGGTGGCGTTGCCGCTGCAGTTGCCGATCGGCGCGGAAGCCGATTTCCGCGGCGTCGTCGACCTGCTGCGGATGCGCGCGCTCGTCTGGGACAAGGACGACGCCAGCGAGCCGCCGCGCATCGCCGAGGTGCCCACCGAGCTTCTGGCCGAAGCCCAACGTGCCCGCGCGCGCCTGGTGGAGGCCGTCGTCGAGCAGGACGACGCGCTGCTGGATGCGTGGCTGCGCGGCGACGAGATCGCCGTAGAGTTGCTGCAGGCAGGCCTGCGCGCGGGCACGCTGGCCGGCGCGTTCGTGCCGGTGCTCGCGGGCTCGGCCTTCAAGAACCGCGGCGTGGAGCCGCTGCTGGACGCCGTGGTGGACTACCTGCCGCGGCCGGGAGAGACGAATCATGAAGACGCAACACTGAATGCCGACCCCGATGCGCCGTTCGCGGCCCTCGCGTTCAAGGTCGTCGCCGACGACCACGGCGCGATGACCTTCGTGCGCGTGTACCGCGGGCGCCTCGCGCGCGGCGCGAGCGTGTTCAACGTGGCCACCGGCCGCAACGAGCGCATCTCGCGCGTGTACGAGGTGCATGCGGACAAGCATCTCGAGAAGGACGAGCTCGTGGCAGGCGACATCGCCGGCGTCGTCGGACTCAAGGACACGCTGACCGGCCACACGCTGGCCGATCGCGCTCATCCGGTTCACCTGGAGGAGATCACCGTGCCCGAGCCCGTGATCGACGTCGCGATCGAGCCGAAGTCGCAGGCCGACCAGCAGATCCTGGGCAAGGCGCTGCAGACCATGCTGCGCGAGGACCCGAGCCTGAAGTTGCGGCAGGACGCCGACTCCGGGCAGACGATCCTCTCGGGCATGGGCGAGCTGCAGCTCGAGGTCTCGATCGAGAAGCTGCGCGCGCACCACGGCGTGAACGTGTCGGTGGGCCGCCCGCAGGTGGCCTACCGCGAGACCATTTCGACCGAAAGCGAGGTTCATCACGTGCACAAGAAGCAGACGGGCGGCCCCGGCCAGTTCGCCTCGCTGGTGCTGCGTCTCGCGCCCCTGCCGCGCGGCGAGGGCTTCCGCTTCGTCAACGAGAGCGTCGGCGGCGCGATCCCGCGCGAGTTCGTTCCCGCGATCGAGGCCGGCATCCGCCGCGCCGCGCAAGTGGGCGTGGCCGCCGGGTTCCCCACCGTCGACTTCGAGGCGATCGTGCTGGACGGTGGCTTCCACGAACGCGACTCGTCGTCGCTGGCCTTCGAGCTGGCCGCGGCGGCCGCGTTCCGCGAGGCCGCGGCCCGCGCGAAGCCGCTGGTGCTGGAGCCGATCATGGCCGTCGAGGTCATCACGCCGACCGACCACCTCGGCGACGTGATCGGCGACCTGCATCGCCGGCGCGGCCACGTGCAGGGTCAGGCCGCGCGCGGTAACGCGTCGGTGGTGACGGCCATCGTGCCGCTGAAGGAGATGTTCGGCTACATCGGCCATCTGCGCGCCATGACCTCGGGCCGGGCGCAGTACTCGATGCAGACGAGCCACTACGACGCGGCGCCGGCGCGCGAGCGCGACCCGTTGACGGCGTGACGGAGGGCGCGTGTTCCGGAAGGGACACGCGCCTTTTTTTGGTTCTTCGCCGATCTGCGGGGAACGCACTGAGCATGCGTAAATGGGCAGGGTCCATGGGTGGTCTGGGGACTTGTTGGAATCCGCCAAGCCGCGTCGTTCGCTTTGCGGGGCGCGCGGGGTCAGGCACGACTCACCGGGGGAGTCTGTTTTGTTCGTGTCCCCCGTCGGCCTGCGGCCTCCTCCTCCTTAACCTCACAAAACAGACTCCCCC